>Ga0155199_1096_pt1 | contig 17610 bp, 18 predicted proteins | sample RifCSPhighO2_02_FD_106167 | JGI IMG/M metagenome (GOLD analysis project Ga0155199, IMG submission 106167) | Deltaproteobacteria bacterium RIFCSPHIGHO2_02_FULL_40_11
TGATAGTCAAGATAATCCAGTAAGTTCTCTAATCACATATACGCTTACAGAAAATGCTATCGGAATTGGATCAATAGCTACGCCAAAGTCCCTGAGGAAACAGGGTTATGCTTCAGAGCTAATCCGTGGTGTCATTTCTCACTATGAGTCAAAGGAGCAAACTAGAATCTTCTTTCTATTTTCTGATATTGAATCAAAATTCTATGAAAAATTTGGATTTGTACGCCTGCCCGTTGAACATCAAAAATATAAATCATCAACTTGTATGGTGAGATGTCTGAATTTAAAACAGCTTTTATCTCAAAGTGCTTTTAGACCGCCCACCTATTTTTAAAGTAATTACTTTAGTCATAACTTTAAAATACTTCCAAAAAATGTTTCGGAGTTATAATCTGAACATACATTACATTTTTCAATACTAAAAGATCCTGATCTCCACTAATAAGATATTTAGCTTTTGCCGCAATTGCACAATCAATGAATTTGTTATCACTTGGGTCACGACAAAGATGAAACATCTTCTGTACTCTAATAAGCTGTGCCTTCTTCGGTATTACGAAGCGCCAATAATCATAAAGATCATTTCGCCCAGTCAAATTTGAGGTTTTTTCGATCGTCTTAAGATATTCATCAAGAATATCTTCTGAAGCAACAGCTTGAATCTGATCATTCATCCAATATCTAATTATTTTAAGAGGTATTCCAGCCCAGAAAATTCCTGAAACCATAACATTCGTATCAATAACAACGTTCATATTTCAGCGTTCAGAACGCACTTTCTTAATAATTTTCCTAATGTCGGATCTTTTAAGCCCTGCAGCTCTAGCTGCCTTTCTGCTTTCTCTAAGCAAACTTTCAAAATCTTCAACCTTCGGCAACTGAACAGGTTTGAACATTAAATTTGAGCCATCTGTGAAGACCGCAAGCGGACTTCCAGCAGTCAAGCCTAAGCTTTTTCGAAATTCATTTGGAATTACCACCTGGCCTTTTGAAGACATATTTGTCATAAGAACCTTTTTCATATTTCCTCCAATGTAAGACAATCTTACATTCTTACATACGGTTTGTCAAGTCAGTCGTGCAGTTTGAACTATTAATAACATCCATTCCTGAGTTAAAAACGATGCCTGCGCATTGACTTCTATGAGTGATTCAAACCTTGAGGTCCTTCGGGCTTCGCCCTCAGCATGACAGGCTTTAATTTATCTTGCTTTGCTCCATTAAAAACTTACGGCACACGTAGCGTGGGGAGACGCATTTGCCTTAAATGCGTTCGAAGGGCTTGGAGGCTTACGGCGTAGTCCTCTCCAAAAAGTTTCGCCAAAACATTCCGGGTAAAAAGAATACGATCTACATTGTCGGGGGATAGGCCGCCTTGGGCATGCATGGCATCAATGTTTTTTACCGGTAAATCCAAATCAACCCAAAGTTGGTCAATCATTTGAAGACTTTTGTCGACAGCATTTTCAGCCCAAAGAATCGTATCTTCTGATGGGGGCGTATCCGTTAACAAAAGATGTTTTTCCAAAGACAATACAATTTCGTTTACGGCTTTCAGCCTTGCAAGGGCTGTTTTAAAATGAGGAAGTTCATCGCTCTTAAGCAATGCCATAAACCCATGAGGGGTAATCTTAGAAATTTCTTGGTCTGTAAATCTTTTTTGTTTTTGTAAAATGTATTTTAAAACCACTAAAAGTTCCATGGGGCGGCTGCTATGGGCCTCAGCAATAATTTCGCTACAATTTAAGATATGTCCATTTTGAAATTTTTGAGAGAGTTCATAAAAATCGTAAAAAATAGCATTTTCAGGAAGGGAAAAGACCCCCATGAGCCACTCCGGTCGAACGGTTTTGAGCGTAGCGTAGATATTTATCCAGTCTTTCGGTGAAAGTGTTGTCATTCGCTCTGAGTCATTTTGATAGGCGTCTTCATAAAGTTCTAAAAAATCTTGGGCCGCTTTAAGTAAATGCTTTGGATCTTTGGTTTTTAAATATGGGTACAAATAATGGGGATTTGAAAAGGCTCTTCGGATAACTCTGGGCTGATCGGATTGGAAAAGAAGGGGCTCCGTTTTCCAGAGTAAGTCAAACCATTCTTGCATGTCTTCTACAGGCACAATTTGAAGGCCTTGGTCCAGCGCTTTTTTAAAAATCTGCATGGAAATTTCAATCGAGACTTCTTGCGTATCTAAAATTTCCATCAGATGTAAAAAAATAGGCTCTATTTCATGGGGGAGTGTACGCTCCAATCCTTTTGAAATGGCGGTTTGAATGCCCAGCATTCCTGGATTTTGTCTTTGAACCATGACTTTAGTTGAAGTTTCATACGATTGAAAAAGGCGTTTTAACGTTTTATGTTCTGCGCATGTCCATAAAAGTTCCGAAAGCATGAGCAGGCGTTTTTTATGGGTAGGAAGCGTGAGTTCTTTCATGACAGATCTTGCGGCATGATCTAAAAGTCCTAGATCTAAAAATAAAATGAGCTCTTGCGGTTTTACACCAAACAGTTTTAAAAATGTTTCTTTGACTTTATTTTCTAAGATGGCTTGGCGAATTTGGGGAGCCGTTTGATCCATTTCTGTAACGGCATATTTCAATCCTTTTTGGACAAAAAGACTGTCTGAAAGCTTTGCCTTATTGGCATGCGCTGTTGATACGCCTAAAAAAAGTGCAAGAAGACCGAAGGCACACGTCTTTTTCATTGTAGGGGTGATTTAAAGCAAGTCGCATGCCATCCTAACCCATTGAAAACACTTGATGTTTTTAAAAAGGGCATGTTAAACTCCTAGCCAATCATGGCATTTTTACAAAGAGCTTGGTTTATTGTTTTGTTTTTCGTTTTGACATTATTTTTGGTGCTGTGGGTGGGGTTTTTTGGCAAAAACATTAAAGGTGGGGTGAGTATGCTTGAAGAAATCAAAACCTGGGGCGATGTTCATATTTCAAAATATAAGTTAGACAATGGCCTAACTGTTCTTTTAGCTGTTGAAAAAAAATCTCCTGTTTTTGCGTATTACACATATTTTAATGTGGGCTCTCGGCATGAAGAGGAAGGCAAAACAGGCTTGGCGCATTTTTTTGAACATCTTTTATTTAAAGAGTCTAAAAATTTAAAAGAGGGGGAGTTTGATCGCCTGATGGAAGAAAATGGCGCGCAAACCAATGCGTCCACCTGGGTCGATTGGACCAATTATTATCAAGTTTTACCCGTCGATGCAGAAAAGATAGAGCTTGTCGTTCGTCTGGAAGCAGAACGGCTTCAAAATATGCAAATTAATGAAAAACAAGTAACTTCAGAAATGGGTGTTGTCCAAAATGAAAGACGTTTTCGTGTGGATAACGACATTGATGGCACCATGAATGAAGCTTTAAATCGCCTGGCGTATGAAAAACATCCCTACGGGCGTCCCATTATTGGATGGATGGAAGATATTACAAAGTATAATGTTCAAGATTGTTTGGCATTTTATAACACCTATTATGCTCCCAATAACGCAACCATTGTGATTGCAGGAAATATTGATCCCAGAAAAACAATGACGCTCATTCAAAAGTATTATGGTGAAATTCCTGCCTCTCAAATTCCCGAAAAAGAAATTCCCATTGAACCTTCGCAAACCAAAGAAAAACGAAAAAAGATTTCCAGATCTGACATTGAGGCTGAAAAAGCGCTCTATGCATATCATGCAACGGCGTATGATCATCCCGATACGCCTGCGATCGAACTTTTAAGTGAGATTCTATTTAATGGAGAGGGAGCACGTTTATATAAGCAAATGATTATTGAAGAAGAAATTGCTTCGGAGGTGAATGCATGGTTTGGGCATTTAAAGGATCCCGCTTTATTTCAAATTTCTGTTTCAATGCGCAAAAGACAACCTATTCAAAAAGCCCATAATCGTATTTTTGCAGAATTTAAAAAAGTTCAAAAAGAAGGCGTGACGCAACAAGAGTTAGACCGCGCTAAAAACCGCTTTGAAATGAGTTATTATGGATCTTTGGGAACCGTGGGCGGTAAAGCGCGTGCTTTGGGGCAATATGACGTTGTTTTTGGAGATTACAAAAAGGCTGTAAAACTGATGGACCGATATCAAAGTGTTACGTTGGAGGATATTCAACGTGTTTCCCAAAAATATTTTGTTGCATCGAATCGAAGCATTGTGGAGGCCAGACCCAAACGGTAAAAAACGATGCTTCGAAAATTACACCTTTTTGGGATTTTAATGGGTTTGATGGCGGGGCATTTCGCCTTGGCCGAGAGGGGGATTCAAGTGGATCAGCTTAAAACAGGGCAAAAGTTTATTGTAGAAGAAGATCATAGTTTGCCAATCATTCGTATTTATACCGTGCTTCGGTCAGGGTCCATTTGGGATCCAAAGCAATACGAAGGATTGACAGCCTTTATGGGAGAAATGATGCTTCGAGGGACGAAGAACCGCTCTCGGAGCCAAATTACAGATGAGCTCGACCAACTTGGCGCAGATATTTCTGTGGATGTGGGCAGTGAAAGTATTTCTGTAACAGGGTACACATTGACCAGAAACTTGGATCAGTTTTTAGAAATTTATGGAGATGTTATTTTGAATCCCAGTTTTGATGCCAAAGAACTTGAAAAATTAAAACGTGAAACGCTTTCAGACCTAAAGCAAATGCGCGAAAATGACCAGGAGCTTGTCGGGCGGTTTTTTAAAAGAGAACTCTTTCAAAAACATCCTTATGGAATGAGTACGGATGGCATGGAATCTACTGTTTCTCGAATTTATCGAGATAAAGTCGTCGAAATCTATCAACGGTTTTTTGTGCGAGACAATATCTTTTTTTCCGCCGTGGGAGATTTGAATGCCAAAGCATTGGGTGAAAAACTTGCCAGTATGTTTTCAACGTTGCCTCAGCGAAAAACAGCTGCGTTTCAATATCCGAAGTTTGATCCCATCAAAGGAAGAACCTTGCTTTTGGTGAATAAGCCCGAACGTACGCAAACACAAATTATGATTGGCCATTATGGCATTGAAGTCACCCATCCCGATTATTTTCCCCTCATGATCGCAAACAATGCCTTTGGCGGGAGTTTTACATCCAGACTCATGCACGAGGTGCGCGTAAAACGCGGATGGAGTTATGGGGCATACAGTTGGTTTCGCCCGAGACTCAAGCCGGGCGAATTCTCCATGTGGGTGATGCCAGCAAGCAAAGATACACTTCCTACCTTAAAACTGATGCTCGAACTCTATGAAGCGTATGCAAAAGAGGGGATCACCCAAGAAGAATTTGATCGGTCGAAAAAGAATTTGGTGAACGAATATGCCTTTAAAATCGATACTGCTGCAAAACGCGTAGGACAATATATTTCAATCGAACTCATGGGGTTACCCAAGGATTACTTGGAGACCTATCAGGCAAATTTAAAAAAAGTAACACTTGAAGAAGCAAATCAGGTGATCCAAAAAATTTCAAATCCCAAAGATTTGGTGATGACCATGGTCTGTACAGCCTCTGAATTTAAAAAACAGCTCCCATCTGTTTTAGGCAAAGACATTCAAGTCATCGTCAAAAGCTATAAGGACGAATAGCACCTCCATGTTGGAATCATTTCATGAAGCATTGATGGGCGGCTCTTGGTTGGCCTATGTGCTTTCATTTGCTGCTGGCGTTTTGGCAAGTTTGACGCCGTGCGTGTATCCGATGATTCCCATTACAGTTGGGTTTATTGGAAGCCGTGCAAAATCGCATCGGCATGCTGTGGAATTGTCTGTGGTGTATGTTTTTGGGATGGCGATCATGTATACGCTCCTGGGTATTTTAGCGTCGCTGACGGGAAAAGTATTTGGATATATGACGGTGACAACGCCTGTTTATGTGGGGGTAGGGATCATCATTCTTTTTTTTGGATGTGTTGAGATGGGGTGGGTCAAGCTTTCCTTTCCTGGTTGGTTCACTTCGGTTGGCACGCGGGGGCACGGCGGAGCCTTCATGATGGGGTTTACAAGTGGGTTGGTGGCAGCACCCTGCACGGTTCCCATTTTGGGGATCATTCTAACGTACATTGCAACACAGCAAAACTTACTTTATGGCGCAAGCCTCATGTTTTCATTTGCGTTGGGGTTGGGGCTTTTATTGCTATTGCTTGGGATCTCGTCTGGCTTTTTAAAGCATCTGCCAAAGTCAGGCCGGTGGATGGTGATCTTAGAAAAAAGTGCAGGCGTGGTCTTTCTGGCCGTGGGTGTTTATTTTATTGTCAAAGCATTTCAAGTTTAAGTTATTTCTCACACATCACTGCATACTTTAAAACATTCATCGGGAAAAGTTTCATGGGAATAGAAAACGCCCGAATTTTTTGAAACCCTGCCTGCCTTAGAATTTCCATATAGTTTTTTTGCGATCTGGGATTAAAATTCCAATACAGGCCGCTTAAAATCCCAAACAAATTATTTTTAATGCCAATGTTTAAAAACTTTCCTTTCGGCTTTAAGATGCTCTTTAAGAAGGGGAATGCCTCTGTTTCTTTCCCATATTCGGTGACAGAGCATGTGCTTAGAATAAGATCGAACTGATTTTCATCGAGTGTGCAGGGTTGAAGTGCAGGGTAGGTTAATAAAGAAGTGGGGTCATTGTAATTTCCATAAATCAAAGGAAACAGTGGGTAGCGTTCGTGGTAGATCGAAAGCATATTTTTGGCGCCATCAAAGCCTGTCATGTTTGCTTTGGGATAGCGTTTCAGTAAAATTTCTGTGTTTGTCCCAGTGCCACATCCCAGGTCTAAAATTTTGGGGGCTTGGGGTAAATCTAAAGGAACATTTTCTAAGAAAGCATGGAGCGTTACAAAATAACGAAGCAGTGCCATGCCTTTTTCATAAAAGAAGGCGCGTTCATGGTAGAGTTGAATTGCGTGTTTAGGGCTCATTGCTTTTAAATTCGTAAATCAGCTCATCGTTTTGAACAAAGCCTAAGGTTTCTCGGGCAGAGTGTTCTTGAAAGGCATATTCTTTTTTCATTTTTTGAAGTTCTTCTTGAAGGCGTTTTGTATCTGCTTCTAAAAAGTCAGATTTTTTTAGAATCGCATGGTGTTGTTTTTTTAAGGAAAAAATTTTAATGAGGCCGCGTTGGCCAAAAAGCGTAAAAAAAGATGTAAAGATCATAAACCCCCCGACGATCCAAACCATCCGGTTTTGGAATTTTTGGATCATCTGGATTTTGGATCTGTGGCAATGGCAAGTTTTGTGAGTCCTGCGTTTCTGGCATAATCCATAATGCGAACCACAAACCCATGAGAGCTATTTTGATCGGCGCGGATAATGACCATGGTTTCAGGGTTGAGCTGTGCTTCTTCAAAAAGTTTTTCTTGAAGCGTGGCTTCTGAAACGGGTTTTTGATTGAGTAAAATCGATTGGTCTTTACTTAAGACAATGGTGAGATCTTTTTTATTTCTTACAATATCTTTGGCCGCAGATTTTGGAAGATCTACTTTCATGCCGGGGGAAGAAACAAAGGTCGTTGTGACCAAAAAGAAAAGAACCAGCATAAACATGACATCGATTAAAGACGTCAGTTCAATTGTGACTTCTTCTTTTCCATTCGAATCGTTTGAAAAGTTCATAAACGCCTAATCTCCCAGAACCAAATCCATGAGTTTTAAAGCTTGGGATTCAATTTCTGTTACAAATTCTTTAACCCTGGCAGACAAGTACCTGTAGGCCACCAAAGTTGGAATGGCAACGACAAGGCCAGCTACGGTTGTAATCAAAGCTTTTGAAATACCGCCTGCCAAAGATTGAGCATTGCCAACGCCTTCAGACGTAATGACTTGAAAGACTTCTGTCATCCCCAAAACCGTTCCCAAAAGGCCTAAGAGGGGAGAGATGTGTGCAATGGTGCCGAGTGCTCCAATATATTTACTTAAAGAAAGCACTTCTTGTTTTCCAACTTCTTCAATGCCTTCTTTAATTTGTTCTCTGGGTTTTTTATGACGTTTGACGCCGGCATAAACAATATTGGCAACGGGGGATGCGTTTTGCTTGCACAAGGTTTCTGCTTCAGAAATTTTTTGATCGCTCAACAAATCTTCAAGCGCAATGAGAAATTTTCGAGGTAAGATTTTATCGCGTCTTAAAGTCAGCAGCCGTTCTAAAAATATCCCCAGTCCAAATATCGAACATCCTAAAATGACCCACATCACAGGGCCCCCATCTAAAAACCATTGTGGCATGTTTCCTCCTTAATATACTGTATCATCTATCTTGTAATGCGTTCAACACTTGCAAGCTTGATGGCCGTTTTTTCTTCTGCTTCATCAGCTGGCGTGGCTTCGGCTACGTGCTTTCCTTTGGCCTTTTTTGGGTCTTCCGCTTCTTCAGGTTCAAGCGCGATCTTTAAAATCTGATCCACCGTATCGACCAGTTCAAAGTGAATTTTGCGCTTAATTTCATTGGGAATATCGACCAGGTCATTTTTATTTTTTCTGGGCAAAATCACAGTTGTAATGCCAGCGCGGTAGGCAGCTAAGACCTTTTCTTTCACCCCGCCCACAGGAAGCACATGTCCCCGTAAGGAAATTTCACCGGTCATGGCCACATCTTTACGATACGGTCTTTCCGAGAGCAAAGACGCAATGGCTGTTGCAATGCTTACCCCTGCAGAAGGTCCATCTTTGGGGATGGCTGCGGCAGGGAAGTGCACATGAAGCGTGTGTTTAAAGTATCTAGGATCAATGCCAAGCTTTTTGGCTTTGGATTGAACAAAACTCAAGGCCGCCTGCACGGATTCCTTCATGACATTTCCAAGTTGTCCAGTAAGCTTAATGCCTTGTCCACCGGGCAAAATGGTGGTTTCAATTTGCATAATTTGTCCACCCACATTGGTCCAAGCCAAGCCCTGTGCAACCCCAATTTCATTTTTTTCCAGAGCCTCGTCGTCCATAAATTTGGGAAGGCCCAGATATTTTTCAATGCTATTGGCTTTGATGCTAAAAGGCCCAGTTTCACCTTCTGCAATATACCGTGCAACTTTTCGGCAGATGTGCGCAATTTCACGTTCCAAGTTTCTTACCCCAGCTTCTCTCGTGTATCCCTTGACGATGCTTTTCAGCGCTTCATCTGTGAAATGTACTTGGGTATGTGTGAGCCCATGGTTTTTCAGTTGTCTTTGAACCAGGTGTTGTTCAGCGATCCTAATTTTTTCTTCCAGTGTGTAGCCTGAAAGTTTAATAATTTCCATGCGATCGCGAAGCGGGGCAGGGATGGTATCAAGCATATTGGCTGTGGTGATGAACATGGTTTGGCTGAGGTCAAAGGGAACTTCCAAGTAGTTATCTCGGAAAGAGTTATTTTGTGCCGGATCTAAAACTTCGAGAAGGGCACTGGCTGGATCCCCTCGATCAGAGCTAATTTTATCCACTTCATCAATCATAAAAAGTGGGTTTTTATAGCCTGCTTTTTTAATACCCTGAACAATGCGTCCGGGAAGAGAGCCGACATAGGTTCGTCTGTGTCCACGAATTTCTGCTTCATCTCGAACGCCGCCTAAGGAAATGCGAACAAATTGTCGCCCCAGCGCTCTTGCAATGGATTGTCCCAGAGAGGTTTTCCCAACCCCGGGTGCCCCAACGAAGCATAAGATCGGTCCTTTTAAATCTTTTTTCAATTTCAAAACGGCAAGGTATTCTAAAATACGTTCTTTAATTTGTTCTAAGCCGTAATGATCTTCGTCTAAGATTTTTTTAGCAGACAAAATGTCTAGGGAATCGGTTGTTGTTTTCAGCCAGGGAAGTTCAATCAGCCAATCCAAATAAGTACGAATGACATGGTAGTCTGCAGCGTTGGGATTGAGTCTTTCGAGGCGGCTCAATTCTTTTTGTGCAACTTCCATGACTTCTTTCGGATAGTGTCCCAAGGCCAATTTCTTTCGAAGCTCATCAACATCGCCATTCCCTTCGCCTTCTTCGCCCAGTTCTTTTCGAATTTCATCAAGCTGTCTTCGCAAGAAATATTCGCGTTGAGAGCGTTCCATTTCATGCTTGGCGCGACCGTGAATTTCACCTTCCACCCTTGAAAACTCAAACTCTTTGTTGAGAAGGTTAATTAAAAATTTCATACGATCTTTGACATCGAGCGCTTCTAATATTTTTTGTTTTTCTTCGATTGTAAAATTAATGTAAGAAGCAATGAGGTCTGCAATAACGCTGGGTCCCTCATCCAGATTCATTTCCACGATGCGTGTAATTTCTTGAGAGTATTTTGGGTTGCCGTTGACAAAGCGGTTAAAAAGTTCAATTAGGTTTTCAAAAAGGACTTTTGTTTCCAAATCGTCATCTTCTTTTTCTTGAACCTTTGTAATTTCAGCTTCCAAAAAGGGTTCTTCTTGAAGGTATTTTTTAATGCGAATGCGAGACATCCCTTGAAGCACAATTTGCGTGGAGTTATCCGTTAAATTCACTTTATTTACAATTTTTGCAACGACCCCATATTCGTTTAAATCGGAGCCCTTTGGATCTGACACCGTGGGATCTTTCGGAGAGGCAAGCGCAATGAGGCTTTGAGGACTCTTTAAAGAATTTAAAAGCTGAATATTTTTATCCCTTCTGACCAGAAGCTGAACAATCGCAAAGGGGAAGACAACAACGCTCATTACTGGGAGAACTGGAAGTTTTGTGGGAATGGGGGGAGTTAAATTGCTGGCTTTTGTTTTTTTCGTCATATTGAGCCTCCTGAACGTGTTTGGCGAGGGACAGGAGCCTTGGAGCACTGTTCCCTGCCGTTATACCCCTTTATCGGATTAGACGCCCCAAAAGATGAGAGGTTTAATTAAAAAAAAATGAGAAAAGGGGGCAAATTGCCATATATGGCAAGAAAATACGTGTAAGATTCAGGGGTTATTCTTCTGTCCGGATTAAGATTTCAGAGTAAATCGAAGAGATATCTGCAGGTCGTAGCTCCAAAAGCTTTGTTTCATCCAAAATTTCGCGTAAAGCCTTCTGTACGGGAGCAGAATACAGTGTGGGTCCAAAGACTTGGTTGGAAAATTCTATAAAGTGAGCTTCAGCGCCTTCTTTGAAGTTTGGAAACTGTGCCAAATGATCTGATTGGGTATGCCGAAACTTGCCATGCCAGGTGTTATCTGCTTTCAAATAAACTTCGTACATGGGCCGGGTGGATGTGCGGTGCTTAACGTTGGGTGCGTCTTCAAAGGCATGGTCTTTTATTTTAATATCGTTATGATCGTCTGATTGATAGGCTTCCAGGATGTCTGCTGGCAAAGTACCAATGCGGTTCATGGGATAAGTGTTTTTCCAGGCACCCACTTTTTCAACGATTAAAATAGGCGCCTGATCTTTGGGAAATTCAACCTTTGCTGTATAAACCGAGTCTTCCATATTTCTTGGAATTTGAATGGGTTTTTTGCCAAGCTTAAATTTTCTTTGAGCATGTCGGGTAAACTCAATTTCAATAAGATCAACGATTTCAGAAATCACCAAATCCACGTGGGGTGTTTCGATGACTTCTGGGACTGCAGGTTCTGTGGCGGGCGGCGTATCTACGCGTGCTTGATCCACCGTGACCACTTGACCCGGGGCAGCAGGGCCTTGAGTTTCTTCTTCTTTTTGTGTGTCCATGGCACACCCCAAAAAGGCTAAAAGCATAAAACTAAGTATTAAATTTTTCACAACACAGTCCTCCTATATTCTATAAAAAGCAAAGACCATGCCAAAGAAAAACATGTGTAATTTCAGTAGGTTTCTATAAAAAGGCTGTCAATTTCTAGGTCGAAGTAACAATTTAGGGCCCTTTAAAATTGCCTAAGTCTTAACCATATGGTATATACGCGGCTCGATGGTTCTTAAAAAATATTTCTTTTATGATCTCCTCGTTTTTATGTTTTTTGCTTTGGGGTCTTGTTCCTTAAACCCCATTTTTGCGGAATCTTTTCAAGTTGGCCTTTCGTGTGAGGGGCAATTGGAAGGGCTCGTGCGACCTCCATTACCCCGTCGTGTACAGGTTGTGGTTGAAACGCCAAGACTCCTTTTGGTAAAAGCCTCCAATTTTCCAGATGCCATGGTGCATGGGATTTATGAAAGACAAACAGGGCTTTTGGTGGGGAATATTGTGTATTTGAAAACAAGCCCTTCTGTTTTGGAACTCCCCTTGGGGTTATTTTCTTTTGCAGAAGGTTTGGGATATGCAACCGAAGCAAAATTTGCGCTGATGCAATTTGCTTTTGAAAGAAACCAAATCCAATGGATTGAAGAAAGCATTTTATCTTCAAATACGGCATCGATCAAATTACATGAAAAGTTAGGCTATCAAAAAGGCCCTCAAGGCAGATGGGGTGTGACGCGGAGCATTTTTTTAAAAGTACAAAAAAAATTAAGGACAGATTTTCAGGGGAATTTGGTTTTATTTTCGAAACCTTCGCATCCAAGGTCTTTAGCGCAGATTGTTGCACATCAGTATGTGCAAGCCGCTTTTGAATTTCATCCAATTTGGGCGATGGGAGAATTTGAAACTTTAAGACATATTGTGGATAAAAAAATAATTTCTCCTGAAGAATTTGCGTGGATCCGAAAATTTATACAATTGTCTTCAGATCTCCAAAAAGAAATTTATTACCTTTTACCAGCGGCGTATCAAAAACATTTATATGTAAGCCTTCGAAGCATGCTTCAGAGCCATTTAACCTGGAAGGGGTGGGACGCGTCTCGAGCAGATCTTCTTCCAAAACTTCAAACCACATTTCTTTTTTTGGAAAGTCTGTGATATAGGATTTCCTATGTCGAAGCTTCCTTTAAGCGGTATTCGTGTTTTAGATCTGGGGCATTTATTGCCGGGGCCATTGTGTTCGGTGATGCTTGCGGATCTGGGGGCAGAAGTCATTAAAATTGAACGTCCGCCCAGAGGCGATGTAAATCGATATGTTCCGCCTTTGGTGCATGGCGTCAGTCCTTATTTTCTCATGATCAATCGCAATAAAAAATCAAAGTTGATTGATTTAAAAGATCCAAAAGGCAAAGAAAGTTTTTTAAAACTGGTAGAATCTTCAGATATTTTGATCGAAAATTTTCGTCCCGGGGTCATGAAAAAATTAGGGGTGGGGTATGAGAAGCTAAAAGCTGTGAATCCAAAACTGATTTATTGTGCCATTTCAGGCTATGGGCAAGAAGGCCCCTGGAAAGATGTGGCTGGGCACGATTTAAATTACTTGGGCCTTTCGGGGCTTTTATATCCAACGGCAGCGAAGTCTGAAAGACCTGTGATGCTTCCCACACAACTTGCAGACATTGTCGGGGGCAGTCTTTTGCCGGCACTTTCTATTTTGGCGGCCCTTGAGCTTCGGCACAAAACCCAAAAAGGCATGTTCAATGATAGCGCCATGATGCCTGGCACCATGGCACTTTTGATCATGGTTTTAGGGCGCGTTTTAATGACAGGCCAGGAAATGAAAAAAGACGAAGATCGGATGACGGGGCTTTATCCCAATTACACAACCTATTTAACCAGAGACAAGCGGGCCATGGTTGTGGCTGCCATTGAACCTAAATTTTGGAATCGTTTTTGCGATGTCATTGGAAAACCCCAGTATGCCGATTGGATTCCATTGACAGACCCCACAGGCTTTCCAACGCCCTCTTTAGCGAAATGTGCGCCTTCCAAGTTAAAGAAAATGCGTGGGCTGATTCAAGTGGTATTTAAAACCAAAACCCAAAGACAGTGGATGAAGATTTTTGCCAGCCAGCCAGAATGTTGTTGTACGCCTGTCAATACTTTTCAAGAAGCGGTGAAGTTTTTGGAAAAACTGGAGCGGAAAGATTTAATTGAGGTTCCAGACGCAAGCGGAAATCTCTTCCCACAGCTTTTATTTGCATGGGGGAATCCAGACCTATCCAGATCCCAGCATACGATGCCGCCTACATTAGAAACAGATTAAAATCCATCTTTCACGAAAAAGCTTGTGCTATAATAAAGCTATCGTAAACCAAAATGCAGAACGTAAACGGGGGGATTTTATGAAAAGCCAAGGCTGGTTATTTTTAATTTCATTTTTAATTTTTGCACTCACGGTTTTATCGTTTGAAACAAAGCTGCATTCGCAGCTCAAGCGAACTGAAGAAGGTGCCAAGGAATTAGAGCAATATAATCCGGGAACAGCTGTTAAAGAAGGTACAAAAAAAGTTTTAGATAATACCGTGCATCAAGTTTTGCCTTTTGAGATCCCCACCGATTCCAAGCTCACCAAAGAAGAACAGTTGTGTTATTCCAATTGTAAAAGTCGACGTGATGAGGCGTTGAAAGCCAGCAAAGATAAAGGTGAAAGGGGTGGGGCTTGGACCGACTATCGAAGCTGTGTGGACCAATGTCCCGAAAAAGCAGCGAGCCGTACCGATGGGAATCGTGGTGTGTTTGATGAAGCTGGAAGAGTGCCCGCGGGATCAACTATACCAAGCCGCTAAGCTTTTCACATTTTTCTTTAAGATCACGGAGCTTCATTTCCATGCGTGTTAAATAAAGCATGAGATCTTCTAAAAATTCCTCTTCATTATTGGCTTCATCGATCATTTTTTTAACTTCTTCTCCAAGCCACTTTTCCCCAGATTCAATCACCGATTGAATGAATCCTTTGGCATGATCTGAAAGTTCTTTTGATTGCATGACAATCCTCCCTATAGACGATCTTGTTTCGATTGATATTTTGATTTTATTTTAAATAATTTTTTAGACCAATACAAGTATGCCTCAATGGCAGCATGAAATTTAAGTTTTGCTTCAAAAAGCTTTAAGACGTCGTTATGGCTGAGACGATTGCTTTGGAGGGCTTGGTATAGCTTTTCACCCAGCATATGTCCCAAGGCTTTCGAGACATGAAAGCAAAGCCAAGGACTCCGTTTTAAGGCGGCAGGGAGGGTGGCGTTGAATGGATAGCCTTTCATATAGTGCCTCAGGCGTCTTAAAAATGTGCGTACGATTTTTGCCGAAGGGTCATTTTTATGGAGTGTAAAGTCTTGTTCCTTTTCACATCTTCGCTTGGGGTTCATGATTTTAGAGCCTAAAAATCCCAAAGTACGCAAGTAGAGATTTTCATAGAAGAAGGCCTCGATACTTTCAGGATAGGCTGTGTAGCCGGTATGGGTGGTATAAATAAAAATGGTAGCTTCTTCTGCGGCATGGTTCACACTCATTTTTTTTAAGTAAATAAAATTTTCGCTGGGAACAAAAAAGCTTTCTGCTTTCTGTAAAATCTCTTTCAGCCGTTTTTGCGCCGCGGGGTCATCTTCAAAATAAGAGGTGATGAGGTTTAGATATTTTTTTTCTTCAGCCGTGTAGACATGGTAGTCCTCAAGGCCTTTCATTTTTAAATCGATAAATTGCGTAATAACTTTTATGATTTGATAAATTTGGTCATAGTGTTCGGGTTTTTCAATCCAATGTACATAAGACTGAAGTTTGAGCCAGGGCGGTGCGTTTGTAATGCAGTAGGCATCTTTTTTGAGTTTTACAATGTCTACTTTATGTTCAACTCCTTTTTTGACAAGTTTCCAATAGAGTTTTTCATTATTTTGGTGCAGGGTGAGTGTTTTTATTTTTTTATGTTTGTGTTTGAGAGCGATGGAGACTTGCAAGGGCAGATGATTTTGTGCCAGGTGAAGGTCTCCAAAAATAACGACAAGGAGTGTGCCGGGATTTTCAAGCGCAGTACGCGCAATAATTTTTGCAGCCCATGTGTCTCGGGTTGTGAGTTCAGAAATCCCGCTTCGTTTTTTTTCTTTGGGCCTGTGATTTAAAGCCACCATTTTTAAATGGTGTTCTTTTGCAAATTCAAAAATGGGTTTAAAATGTTCCCATTGAAATCCCCACAGGCGTTCATATTCGATATCTTCCAAAAATTCGGTTTCTGTAATATTAGCATTTAAGTATTCATCCAAGGCCACTTGATGTTGGGACATAACCATTTCAATGCCCAAAATAATTTTTTTCTTTCTTTTAACGACTTCCCGAAGAATCCGAATTGGAATTTTTTGAGACTGGACAAAGGTATGGTAGTCGCCACTATAAACAATATCGGCCTTTTGAATTTCTGAGATCAGGTCTTTTTTAGAGATGGTTTTTTGATAGGCTTTAAAGTCTTGGTCGTAGTCGTCCAAGTATTTTTGAAGCTCTGGGGTAATCCGCCCCATATAGGAAAGGATTTCTTCTTGAACCCCCTCTAAAATCTTTTTATGCATTCGAATGAGTCGTTCTCGAATGGAAGACATATATGTTTCATCCTATCATATAAGTATTGATAAGAAAAAAACTTTGCGCTATAACCAAAATATTATGGCTTCAAAAACACAAGTGACGGAAATGCGTCGAAAACGAAAGCGAACCAAGCTTGGAAAACAACGAAAACGTAGGATTCGAAGTAAGGGAACTACCCCGAAGCTTTTACCCACCAAGTAGCCTTCTGCATGGTTGAAATTCTAGTCACGAATGACGATGGCATTCTTTCAGTAGGGATTCAAGTTCTTGCAGACGCTTTAAAGCAGCTTGGAAACGTTACGATTGTAGCGCCTTCCCAAGAGCAATCTTCTACGGGGCATTCGCTGACGCTTCATAAACCCATTCGTTTGGAAAAGGTGAAACCCGGGTATTACCATATTAATGGAACCCCACCGGATTGTGTCCTCATTGCAACCAAAAAGCTTTTTCCTCGAAAAAAACCCGATTTGGTTGTTTCTGGCATTAACCGGGGGCCAAATCTTGGGAATGATATTCATTATTCTGGAACGGTGGCGGCGGCCCGGGAGGCTACGTTTTTAAAATTACCGGCCATGGCTGTTTCTTTGGATTATGGACATGGTCCACGCGCGCCCAATTTTGAAGGGGCTGCGCAATATGCGCTCAAAATAGCCCAAAAGATTTTAAAGCGGGGCTTGCCCAAACAAGTTCTTTTAAATGTAAACGTGCCAGATGTACCACTCAAAAATATACACGGCATTCGGGTGTGTAAAACAGGGTTTCGATATTACGAAGGACGACTCATTGAACAAAAAGATCCACGAGGAAAAAATTATTACTGGCTCAGTGGGAAGTACTTAGGCTACGAAAAAAGTATTTTGGGGTCGGATTGTCATGCGGTGGATCAAGGGTATGTGTCTGTCACACCGCTTCACATTGATGCATCCCATGCGCCCACGATGACACGACTTCAAAAATGGAATTTTAAAAAAGTACATGAAACTGTTCAGAAATCTATATGATTGGGTTTTAAGCTGGGCGCATACGCGCTTTGGAACACCTGCGCTTTTTGGTTTGGCATTTTGTGAATCTTCATTTTTTCCCATTCCGCCAGACGTGCTTTTAATTGCACTTTCTGTATCTCGTCCGAAGCGGGCTTTTTATTATGCTTTGATGTGTTCGATCGGCTCCATTTTGGGGGGCATTTTAGGATATTTGATCGGCGTCTATTTTATGGATCTTTTAGGGTGGCCCATTTTACATTTTTATGAATTGGAATCGAAGTTTGAGGTGGTGCAAAATTTATTTCAAAAATACGATGCTTGGGCGGTGGGGGTGGCGGGGTTTACGCCAATTCCCTATAAACTTTTTACGATTGCCAGCGGGGCCTTTTCCATCAATTTTGCAGT
>Ga0155199_1093_pt1 | contig 17413 bp, 18 predicted proteins | sample RifCSPhighO2_02_FD_106167 | JGI IMG/M metagenome (GOLD analysis project Ga0155199, IMG submission 106167) | Deltaproteobacteria bacterium RIFCSPHIGHO2_02_FULL_40_11
ATTCAGGGAGGGCATAATGCAGGCCACAAACGATAAAATGAAAAAAGCGATTGAGAATTTAAAAAAAGAGCTTTCAAAAATTAGAACAGGCAGAGCCAACCCAGCGCTGTTGGACACCATTCAGGTAGATTACTACGGCACCAAAACGCAGCTTAAAAATATGGCGAACATTTCTGCGCCCGAAGCCCGGCTTTTGGTGATTCAGCCCTGGGATGTCAGCCAAATTGCAGCCATCGAAAAAACAATTTTGGAAGCAGATTTGGGATTAACCCCGAATAATGACGGCAAAGTCATTCGCATTCAAGTGCCTCAACTTACAGAAGAAAGGAGAAGAGATTTGGTGAAAGTTGTTAAAAAAGTGGGCGAAGAAGCACGTGTTTCCGTTCGAATGATTCGTCGAGATGCCAATGAAGAATTAAAGAATCAAAATCTACCGGAAGATGATATCCGAAAAAAGCAAGAGCTTATTCAAAAAGAAACAAATCATTTTATTCAAGAAATTGATACCCTCCTTGTCAGTAAAGAAAAAGATATTATGAATGTCTAGTCTTCGTTGCATGCCAAAGCATATTGCCATTATTCCAGATGGAAATGGCAGATGGGCAAAGCTACAAAAACAAGATCGCACCTTTGGCCATATGAAAGGCACAGCCAATGTGAAAGATATTGTTATGTTTGCCAAGGAATTAAAAATTCCGGTTTTAACGATTTATGCTTTTTCGGATGAAAACTGGGAAAGACCTTCTCAAGAAGTGACAATACTTATGGAACTTCTTGAGACTTATTTGCTTCAAGAAAGACAAAATCTAATTCAAAATAAAATTCAACTTCGCGCAATGGGGGATATTGGGCGTTTGCCAAAAAGTGTTCGGGAAGAGCTCATTCAAACAATGGAAATGACCGCGCACTTAGATGAAATGATTTTAAATTTTGCAATTTCGTATGGGGGAAGAAGCGAAATTCTAAGCGCCATTCAAAAAATTTCAAAAGGTATTCAAAAAGGCGATTTTCGAGACGAAGACATCACAGAGGCCCTTTTTTCAAAGTTTTTATACACGCATGATTTGCCAGATCCGGATTTACTCATTCGAACCAGTGGGGAACTTCGTATTAGTAATTTTATGTTGTGGCAAATGGCCTATACGGAAATTTATGTTACAGATGTTTTGTGGCCAGATTTTAATCGTGAAGAATTCATGAAAGCGTTACACGTATTTGAAAATAGAAAACGAAGGTTTGGTAAAACACAGGAGCAAATGGATGGATCCTAACTTATTAAAACGTATTATTACGGCGGTTTTTGGAATCGCATGTATCTTAGCCCTCATTATTTTTGGAAAAACATGGGGCGTTACCTTTTTAGCATTGGTGGGCGCCTGCGGCGCCTTATTTGAATATTTCGTTATGCTTTTTCCCAAAGAAGAGCAAGGGATTCAGCGTGTGGTGGGGGGCGTTTTAGGATTTATTTTATCGGCGTTTATTATTTTTCGGGCGGGTATTTTGTATGAATCTGTCAGTATCTTTTTTATTGTTATCTTTTTATTTTACGTCTATCTCATCCATACTTCTCAAGATGAAATCCAAAAACTGGTGGGCGAATTGGCCTATTCTTTAATGGGTGTTTTTTATGTGAGTTTTTTATTTTCTTTTTGGCCCAAGGTGCGTGAACTTGAAGCTGGCGTGTATTGGATTTTTCTTGTTTTTTTAATCCCTTGGGTGTCAGACACAGCTGCCTATTTTGTGGGGCGAAAATGGGGACAGCGTAAGTTATCTCCAGTGATTAGTCCCCATAAAACGATAGAAGGTGCCGTGGGGGGGATTTTGGCTGCTGTGATTGGCGTATTTTTGTATCGCATCTTTGTTTTTCATGAACTGACATGGATGTCTTGTGTGATTTTAGGGGTGGGCGGGGCTGTTTTAAGCCAAGTGGGGGATTTATTTGAGTCTCTTTTAAAACGTGCGCTCGCAGTGAAAGATTCTGGCGTTGTAATCCCTGGCCATGGGGGGATTTTAGATCGCTTTGATAGTGTTCTTTTTTGCGCCCCCTTTATTTATTTTTATGCGCGGTTGATATGAAAAAAAGAATTTCCATATTAGGGTCCACAGGATCTGTGGGGCAAAATACCTTGGGGCTGTTTTAAGCCAAGTGGGGGATTTATTTGAGTCTCTTTTAAAACGTGCGCTCGCAGTGAAAGATTCTGGCGTTGTAATCCCTGGCCATGGGGGGATTTTAGATCGCTTTGATAGTGTTCTTTTTTGCGCCCCCTTTATTTATTTCTATGCGCGATTGATATGAAAAAGAAAATTTCCATATTAGGGTCCACAGGATCTGTTGGGCAAAATACCTTAGAGGTGATTGCTTGCCATCCGGATCAGTTTGAAGTTGTGGGATTGGCGGCAGGCACCCAAATTGAAAAGCTATCTTTACAAATTCAAAAATTTTGCCCCAAAGCTGTTTCTGTTGCCCAAGCTTCAGATGCAAAAATCTTAAAAGAAAAATTTCCACAGATTGAATTTTTTCAGGGTGAATCGGGGCTGATTGAAATTGCAACCTTGTCTGAAAGTGATTTTGTGGTGAGTAGCCTTGTGGGAGCAGTGGGCATTCGTCCAACGTATGAAGCCATTCGTGCCAAAAAACAAGTGGCCTTGGCCAATAAGGAAGTATTGGTTGCTGCCGGTAGCATCATTCAAAAAGTGGCCTTTGAAAACAATGTCAGGCTCTTACCCATCGATAGTGAACATAGCGCTATTTTTCAGGTACTGTCATTGTCATCCCGAGCTGAAAGCGAGGGATCTCCCCCTAAAATAACCCTGACCGCTTCCGGAGGTCCTTTTTTAAATACCCCCAAAGAAGATTTCCCAAAAATTACAGTTGGGCAAGCCTTAAACCATCCCACTTGGAAAATGGGGGGGCGTATTACGATTGATTCTGCAACACTCATGAATAAGGGCTTTGAAGTCATTGAAGCTCATTGGCTTTTTGGTGTAAAACCCTCGCAAATTGAAGTTGTGGTACACCCGCAATCCATTATTCATGGCATGGTTACTTATCCAGATGGCAATACCTTGGCGTGTCTATCCATTCCCGATATGAAAGCTCCTATTGCGTATGCGCTATCGTATCCGAAGCGCATTCGAACGGAAGTGCCAAGCTTAGATTTAACAAAAATTCAAAATCTTTCGTTTCAAAAGCCAGATCTTACAAAATTTCCGCTTTTAAAACTTGCCTTTCAAACGCTTGCGTCCCAAGGGCTATGGTCTACCGTACTCAATGCTGCAGATGAAATTGCAGTCGAAGCTTTTTTAAAAGAAAAAATTGGATTTCATCAAATTTCTGAAATTGTGGAAAAAACACTCAATGCTTATCCCAATACATTTGGGGAATCTCTCGAGGATGTTTTTGAAGCAGATCGTTGGGCCAGAAATTCGGCGCGTCAAGTGATAAACATGTTGTCCTAAGTTTTACGGTTGTGGTAGCCTACAAGTCTTAATATGGAATATTTATTTGGAATTATTATTCTTTTAGGGGCCCTTGTGTTCTTCCACGAACTGGGTCACTTCCTGGTTGCAAAATACTTTGGCGTAAAAGTTGAAGTTTTTTCTCTGGGGTTTGGCACAAAACTCATTCAAAAGAAAATCGGTGAGACGCAATATTGTATTTCTCTCATTCCACTGGGGGGCTATGTTAAGCTCTATGGGGAAGATCCTACTTCCAAAATCAAAGGCCCAGATGCTTCGCGTTCATTTGCGAATCAATCTGTGTGGCGTAGGATTGGGATTGCAGCTGCAGGGCCTACCGCCAATATCGTTTTAGCCATTCTTGTTTTTGTATGTATTGAAATGTTTGGGCTTGAAAAAGTGATCACCGGACATTTGGCCTTTGTTCAAAAAGGGTCGCAGGCTTGGGAATTAGGCCTTCGTCCTGGGGATGAAATTACCCACGTCAATGGTAAGGAACTGGTTCGGTGGCAGCAAGACTTCTTAGGCGTGGTTCAAAAAAGTGTGGATCAGAAGGTCCATTTAACAGTCCAGCGGCAAAAACAATCGCTTGATGTCGAATTTATCCCACAGCTTGAAGCGCAGTGGAATATGTTTTGTGAAAAACCAGAAGTAGGCGTGCTTCAAGGTGTTTCTGTTATGGGGCCGAATACGCGTGTGGGATTGAGCGATCCAGATTCTATTGCCGCACAAGCGGGTTTTGAAACTGGGGATCTTATCTTATCTTTAAATAATATCTCCGTAAAATATTGGTATGAGCTTGAAAATTATCTACTCAACATTGCTCAAAAAGAATTGGTTTTTGAGGTTGAAAGAGAGGGGAAGGCTCAAAAAATTCAACTGAAGCTTCTTCCAGAATATTTTCTTTTAAGTGAAAAACAAAAACAACGCCTTTTAGGTCTTTTTCCATATGAACTTTTCTTAAGAGAAGATGTTGCTCCAGACACGGCTGCTTATCGTGCAGGATTACAAAGTGGGGATCGATTGGTTTCCATGAATGATGAGCCGCTTCAAAGTTGGGACCAGATGACGGAGATGATTCAAAAATCTGGAAAAGAAAAAGGCCAATTTTATTTAACCTATGAAAGAGCCGGCGATTTGACGACCGTTCAAGTCTTTCCAACAAAGCTGGCTGAAAAACATCCTTGTGGTGTTGAAGAAGAATCTTATAAATTAGGGATTCTTTCCAACATGTCTGATATTTATCAACCCCCAAAAGTAAAACCGTATCAAGAGCTGAATCCCATCAAAGCACTTTCCTCTGCTTCGGTAAAGAGTGTGGGCATGATGCTCATGATTTTTAAAAGCGTTGGAAAAATGATTACGGGACAAATTCCGCTCAAGGCCATGGGGGGGCCCATTTTAATTGGGAAAATTGCAGGAGATCAGTTTAAAGAGGGTGTATTCCCATTTTTGGTTTTACTTGCCATGATTAGCTTAAATTTAGCGGTCTTAAATTTCTTGCCGATTCCCGTTTTAGATGGCGGGCACTTATTGCTTTTTGCATGTGAAGCCATTCGCGGAAAACCTTTAAGTGAGCGTGTGTTAGACTATGCCAATCGAGCAGGGTTAGCGGTTATTTTGGCATTAATTATTCTTGTTTTTTACAATGATTTAAGTCGATATTGGGGCGGTATTTTAAATTTCTTCCGTCGTTTGGTGGGAATGGCATAAAACGTGAAACTCCTCGCCTTTGAAACGTCAACCTCAGTTAGTTCGGTTGCACTTTTTAAAGATCACTTTCTCCTCGCAGAATCCACGCTTGAGTTAGATGCTTCGCATAGCGAACACCTTTTACCAACCGTTGATCTCATTTTAAAGCAAACCGGAAATCAAATTTCAGAAATTGATTTTTTTGGTGTGGCCTGTGGCCCGGGGTCTTTTACGGGACTTCGCGTGAGTCTTGCAACCGTACAAGCATTTGCAAAACAACATGAAAAAAACATTGCAAGTGTTTCAACGTTACAAGCCATGAGTTTAAATGGTTATTTTTTTCCGGGGCTTGTGTGTTCACTTTTAGATGCCAGGCAAAATGAAGTATATGCCGGCGCATTTCGTTTCTCGGCCAAAGGAAAATGTACGCGGATTTTTGAAGATGCTGTGTTTTCCTGTGAAGCTTTGGTTGAAAAATTACAAGCCTATGACGAAAGTATTTTATTGATAGGGTATGGTGTGGAATCCTACAAAGATCAATTTATGAATGAAGGCATTGAAATTCATTGGGCGCCCCCCCATATTTGCATGCCCAAAGCCACACATGTGGGTATTTTATCTTACGAAGCGATTCGTGCTGGAAAGCTGGTTTCGCCCGATAAATTGGTTCCAAATTATATCCGCATTCCACTCGCCCAAACTAAATTGTCATCCTGAGCGCGAAGCGCGAAGAATCTCGACGAGATTCTTCGGTCCTTCGGACCTCAGAATGACGCTCAAGTAATTTCCCAAAAATGACGATACATAAGATACAAGGAGGGCAAGCTTTCATGAAAAGTAATAAAGTGTTGATATTTATAGGTTTTTTTATGTTTCTAGGTGCTCAAGGGTATGTCGCCGAGTCTTTATCTTCTTATCAGCAGACGATTGAAACTGTCTTTTTAAGAGAAGCTGCCAATAAAAATACATTTAAGCAAGCGGTTCAAACAGCCAGACTTTTGGGATTCCTGGAATACATGTCACCTGATAGTTTTGGGCGGTTTCATGCATGTATTTCAAAATATAAAAACTGGGACACGTTGACTGCCAAGGGAAAACAATCTGCATTAGATGCGTGTAAGGCACAAGGCAGAAATTTAGCCGGAGAAATTGCACCCGTAACACCTTCTATCTCTGCCGTGAGTCCCGCTGCAAACTCGATCCAGGAGAGAGAGCTGCGTGAACTTCGAAAAGAAATTTTGGATTTAAGAAACATGGTAGAAAAATTGCAAACCCAAGTTAAAAATAATCATGATCGAACGTTGGAAACATTACATCAAATTTCTCAAACACCTGTTTCTCAAACATCTCCTGTCGAAGAACGTATTCCCAGCGAAGAAAATTTCTAAAAAAATAACGCCAAGGACAGATCTCTTTGAAACCTGTCCCTGTTTTTTTCAGAAAACTGCATTTTTTTCTTTTTCTTTTAATAAATATGTGCTAACTTTTAATTAGTTTTTATTTATTTATCAACGCAGCTAAACTGAGGGAGGAAAAAATGGCTAAGAAGAAAAAGAAAACAACAAAGAAGAAAAAATCAAAGAAAAAAGCTAAGAAAAAGCGTTAAGCTTAGATTGATTTTCAAAAAACCCCTGGGGTCATTCCCAGGGGTTTTTTTTTGCAATAACCTGTCCATAAGTATTCATCTACGTCGTTGCCTATCGTCGGCTTGCCTTCGACGTACTTCGAGTACGCCTCAGTCAATCCTCCTCAGGCGCCTAGTATCTGAATACTTCTGAACAGGTTATTGATGTCGTTGTAAATAAACAAAAATATGCCAGGCCGAGCGAAGGTCGTTTTGATACAGTGCATCGAATGCCATTTGTTCCAGTTGGGGATGGGGGCGATCACTCCATTTTTCTTCTACAAACACTTCAGCCTCTTTTACAGAGGGTACTTTTTCATATAAGCTCAGTCTGGCACGTTGATTATTTGTTAATTTAGGATGTGTTTTGATAAATTCTGGAAGTCCATCCCAAGCAATGATGTTTGGACTTAAAGCGCGCGGGACTTCAAACAAAGCACTTTGATTGGCGCGTGTATAATAGATGGTGCCATTTCTACCCACGAGATCTTGAAGCGTCCCATTTTGATAGGCTGTTTCATCGATATGAAAAAGCAAAACTTCACAAATGGCAAGATTCCCAGAGCCGTTGCGGTTGCCTAAAGGGATCATTTGATGAAGCTTACATTCCATTTGAAACGGAGATTCTTGGACACGCTTGGGGCGAACGATCTTGGAATCAATGGGAGTGAGGCCTGATTTTTCAAATTCGCTCACCGTATTTGGAAATTCTGCAGAAGCGAGATTGACTTGTTCCACGATTGTATAGGTTACAACTTGAACCACGCATTCTTTTGTTTCCATGAGATTTTCGTAAGTATCTTTAAAAGAACCATCACGTCCCCGCCGGGCAGGTGAAAAGGCAACCATCGGGGGATTGGAACCAAATGCATTAAAAAAAGAAAAGGGTGCAAGATTTGAAATCCCCTCTTTTGACAGCGTAGAAACCAAAGCAATGGGGCGGGGCCCAATGCCACCTGTTAAAAGTGGCAGTGTTTCTTGTGGAGAAAGATCTTTTGCAAAAAAGGTTTTCATGGATTAAAGATTTTTCTTTTTAGACAAAATAGAACGATCTTGAGGATCTTTTTGAATCATATGTTTGAGGCGGCCAAGCCCTTCAATTTCAAGTTCAATCACATCATTGGGGTTTAACCATACCGGGGTAAAGGGTTTTCCCTGTTCTTTGGCTTGTCTGGCCCAGGTGCCATTCAATTCCATGTAGCAGCCTGTTCCAACCGTTCCAGATCCAATGACATCTCCCGGATAAAGATTGACGCCATAAGAACAGCGTTCAATAATTTCAGAAAAAGTATAGGTCATCTCTTTTAAATTACCGCTAGAGACTTGTTTTTCATTATGAAAAGCTGTCATTTTAAGATTAAATTGCATGCCTTGGGGTGTTTTTTGTATATAAGGTTCCAACTCATCTAAAGTTACCAGCCAGGGGCCGATTGCTGTTGCAAAATCTTTTCCTTTGGCAGGGCCTAAATTCATTTTCATTTCTTCCATTTGAAGTTGCCTTGCCGAAAAATCATTCATAATGGTGAGTCCTGCAATGAATGCGTCCGCGTCTTTGGCTTCAATATTTTTCCCAGCTTTTCCAATGACAATGGCAGCTTCTAATTCAAAGTCCAATTTTTCAAAATGGTCCTTTTCAAACGTAACAGTTCCTTCGCCAACGATAGCATTGTGGTTTGTAAAATAAAAAATAGGAAATTGGTCAAATTCAGCAATCATGTCCGTGCCGCGATTGCGTCGGGCGGCGGCCACATGTTGCCGAAATGCATAGGCATCACGACAAGAAGGCGGGTGAGGAACAGGCGCCAAAGGTTTGATGTGATGTGGGTCTTCGGCTTTGTTTTGGCAATTCCCTGTCTGACAGGCAGCTTGCACAGTGTGTGCTACTTTTAAGTTTGTATCAAAGTTTTGAAGAAATGCATTCATGGTGGAAGGCAACGTTAGAGATTGAGCTTGGGCACAGTTTTGTAAGTCGTACGTTTTTTGATTGAACCAAAAGCCCAGCCGTTCTTCATTTTTAGAATTTAAAAAGCTAAGAAGTTTCATAGGGTGGGGTATACCTTAGAAATGATCTCGATTGCAAATTGGGTTTCTTCCAGCGTTCCGCTATTGATACGCACACCCTCTGGAATTCCAAAGGCGTCTGTGTGGCGTAAAATAAGTCCTTGATCCAGACATTTTTGAGTGAAAGTAGCAGCTTTTTGATGGGATCCAAGGTGTAGCAATAAGAAATTAGAAGTCGTTTCTAAAGTTGTAATTCCTAGATTTTGAAAGCAGCGTTGGAACAATTTTAAGGAAGCCGTATTTAATTTTTGGGTTTCATCTAAAAATGCCTGGTCTTCCAACGCAGCACAGGCTGCTACTTGAGCAATGTGACTGGGTTCGAAGGGGAGCTTTACTTTATAAAGTTCCGAAATCAATCTTTGGGGGCCATAAGCCCACCCCACGCGAAATCCCGCCAAACCATACACTTTTGAAAATGTGCGCGTGGTGATCAAATTTGGCATGTCATACGTTAAACCATTTGGATAGGTGGGGTTGGAACTGGCATACACTTCATAGGCTTCATCTAAAATGACAAGCACATAGGGTGGAACGTGTTTCATGAAATCTTCAAATTCTTTTTTGGTAAACATGCTCCCTGTTGGATTATTTGGATTTGCAAGATAGATGATTTTTGTGTTTTTAGAAATTTGTTGGAGAAGTCCTGTAAGATCCAGTTGAAAATCATGGAGGGCCACACGTTTTAGGCTTCGATTTTGTTTGAGTGTATTGACATAAATGCCAATAAATGTGCCTTCCGACGTTAAAATTTCATCTTGGGGCTGATGCGTAAATGCCATAATGATATAACTTAAAATTGCATCTGTGCCACTTGCACATAAAATTTGAGAAGGTTGAATTTTATATTTTTGGGCCAACTTGGAAACCAACTTGATTGCGCGGGGATCTGGATAACGAAAACTATTTTTTAAAGCTATTTGTACTGCTTCCAAAGCTTTGGGACTTGGGCCCAGGGAATTTTCATTCGACGCCAGTTTTACAATTTTTGTTTTATCCAGATTTTTCCCGGCAAGATAAGGTTTTAGATTTTGGATATGATTTGGGATAAAAGGGGATTCCATCACAATTTACCAATTCCCGCGTCGTTTTTGATCATGTTCAATGGCTTCAAAGAGGGCTTTAAAGTTGCCTTGACCAAATCCCTGCGCGCCCTTTTGGCGTTGAATGATTTCAAAAAAGAAAGTGGGACGATCGCCAATGGGTTTTGTAAAAATTTGAAGCAGGTAGCCCTGACCTTCTACATCGCAAAGAATTTTTAGTTTTTGAAGGTCATCCAGGTTTTCAGAAATTTGAATCTTTCTGTGTCGCAGTTCATCATAGTAAGTGTCTGGGACCTCTAAAAAGTCAATGCCATTGGCTCTGAGAGCTTGAATAGAAGAAATAATATCTGGGGTGGAGATGGCAATGTGTTGAATGCCTGTGCCACGGTATTCTTGAATATATTCTTCAATTTGAGACATTTTAAGCCCAAGATAAGGTTCATTAATGGGAAGTTTAATCACATTGTCTTTGGATCGGACCACTTTTGAAAGAAGGGCTGAGTATTGTGTGGAAATATCCCCGGGACCAAAATCGACAAAGGTTTCAAAATCCATGGCTTTATTTAAATAATTGGCCCAATGGTCCATTTCATTTTGGCGAACATTTCCGACAATATGGTCAATGGCTAAAAGGCCTGTATCTTGGCAGCGTAAATCCATCGTATCTAAAGGGGGTTCATAGCCTGGCTTAAAAAGACCTTTGTATTCGCTGCGGTTGGTAAAGCAGATTTCTGCATCGTCGTAGACTTTAATCGTAGCTTCTTCGACAAATCCTTTTTCATCTTTTAGGCGGTGGGGTTTATGAATGGGGATGGCACCATTTTTGAGGGCATAGCTAAAAGCATGTTCAACACTATCTACATTCAGCGCAAAACGTTTTACACCATCACCATGGTGTGTAATCGGATGCCAAATTTGTGAATTTTCAGGGCAAGGGGCGCCTGTGACCACAAATTGTAGTTTGTTTTTGCATAAATAATAGGAAACTTTATCTTTTACGCCTGTTTCGGGCCCCATGTACCCTGTAATTTTTAAGCCTAAAGATTTTGCAAACCAATAGGCCACCATTTTTGCAGAACCCACGTAAAATTCTACATAATCAAATCGACGAATGCCCAAAGTATTTGCCATAAAAAACGCTTAAAAATAACAATCTTCTCATAAACATTCAAGGAAAGAATAATGGAATTTCTTGAAGTTTCCTAGAGAGGCGGTATAGTAATTTAAATCATGCCTGCAAAAGACCTTGCGAAGTTTCAAGAAAGAATCAATCAAGAACTCTTACACCATCGCGTCATTACCAATAACGAATTCACCCATTGGTTTGAAAAGGGTGAGGCAACGCCCGGGCAGGTCAAAGCCTTTATCGTTCAGTTTTCTGTTTTTTCGAATTTATTTCTCATAGCGCAACTCAAAAAAATGATTCATGCCGACAGTCTTGAAGGCATGCGCGCATCTAAAGAAATTTTGGCCAATGAGCTCGGGGTTATTTTTAACAATGCTAAGAAGAAAGCAGTGCATGTTACAGACAAGGACATGGAAGGTGACCCAGAGCTTGTTTCAACCGAAGGTTCTATTGAGGGAGGCGTTTTTCACTTTCGAGCGGCGCATTTTGAGTGGCTTTTAAAAATTTGTGATCTTGTAGGCCTGAAATTTCAAGATGTGGGCAAAAGAAGGCATGGTACAGAATCAACGCTCTTTTTTTGCGATGAATTGGCAAGGCTCTATGGTCATGAAGATTATAAAGTTTCTACGGCAGCAAGTTACGCCATTGAAAATTGGGCGGCACGTGGGTTTTGGAAGCAGCTCATTCAAGGATTACAAGCCTATAAGAAAAAATACTGTCCAAATTTGCCTTTAGCCTTTTTTACGTGGCATGACCGCATTGAAGATCAACATGCCAGACATACCCAAGAAGAACTGGAAGCGTATTTTTTAAAACATCCTGATCTGAACCAAGACGATTTCATTCGTTATGGCAATGAAATGATGGAAGGGATTTGGACGTTTTGGGATGGGCTCAATCAAACGCGTAAGGCAATTGAATGAAACAGGGTAAACCCTGGTTTTTATTTTTAGCTTCTTTTTATTTCCTTTTTTTTCTTACAACCTGTGTCACCAACCCTGTTACTGGAGAAGCTGAGCTTTCGTTGGTGTCAGAATCTCAAGAAATTGCCATGGGAAAGCAATACTATGAGCCTACCGTGCAGTCCTTTGATGGCTTATATCCGGATCCATCTGCACAGGCCTATGTCGATCGATTGGGGCAAAAACTTTCCGAAGTTTCGCATCGACCGGGGCTCGATTATGAATTTAAAATTGTAAATACTTCTATGGTGAATGCTTTTGCTCTCCCTGGGGGGAAAATTTGTGTTACCCGGGGACTTTTAACGCATTTTGATAAAGAATCACAGCTTGTGGCTGTCTTGGGGCATGAAATCGGACATGTCACAGCCAAGCATGCAGTTCGTCAAATGTCCCGACAAATGCTTTTGGGGACACTCTTTAATGTCGGCGCAATTGCTTTGGACACACAACAAACGCCATACAAAGATGCCTTTTTAACATTAGGTGCGATTGGGATTCAAGCCGGGCTTGCACGGTATAGTCGGGATCAAGAGACAGAATCTGACGAGTTGGGCCTCAATTACATGACAAAATTAAATTATGATCCGCAGGGGGCTGTTGACGTTTTTCAGGTTTTTCAAAAATTGCAAGAACATGAACCCAGTTCCATCGATCTCTTATTTGCTTCCCATCCACAATCGAAAGACCGTGAGGCGCATGCCAAGGCACTCATTGCTACAGAATATGTCCTGGCATCTCAGAAAAAAGATAAAATTATGAATTCAGATGAATTTAAAAAGTTATCGAAAAAGCTAAAGCAAGAAAAACCGTATTATGAGGCGCATGATCAAGGATTAAAAGCAGCTTCGGAGCGTTTGTGGAATAAAGCCATTGGCCATTTTCAAACTGCAGTGAAGTCCAAACCCGATGAAGCCCTGTTTCATACGCATTTGGGATTTGCATATGCCAAGATCAAAGATTTCAATCAATCAGATCAGCATTTAAAAAAGGCCATACAGCTTTATCCTCAATTTTTTAAACCCAGGTATTTTTTAGGGGTTTCGAATTATGACCGTCAGCACTATATCGATGCCATTCGGTATTTAACAGAGGCCGATCAAATTTTGCCAGGAAGCCCACAGCTTCGATTGATCTTGGGAGAAAGTTTTGAAGGGGCGGGGAATGTCCGGCAAGCCGTACAGTACTATAAATATGTGTATCAGGTGGACTCAAAAGGACGCTTTGGACAAATTGCAGCGCATCATTTGGTTCGATTGGGCGTTTTGAAACCAGCGGGGCAACCCCCACGGCGCTAGTAGTTCGCACGATTTAAAGATGCTTCAAACCATTTTTTCAATTCTTGTACTTCTTGAACATAGTCTGGATGCGTTGAGGGGAGATCTTCATTGACATTATAGGCTCCAAGGGAAAGCATCCAAAACAATAAGTCGATACCCTCTGACATGGTATCATTATATTTTCTTTTTTTCATTTCTGCTTCAATAATTTTTTGAAATTTATTTGGAATTTGCTTTTTTTCGATCAATTCATGAATAAACTTTATTTTTATATTGGCGCGGCCATCGTCTATGACATGTTCTGCCTGGTTTTTTTCAAAGGCTTCGATAAAAGTATCCACGATTTCGGGTGAAGCAATCAGAAGAACCCAGGTTGCTAAGATAAAGCGTCGGTTGCCTTCATAGGTTTGAGCGTCTTCTTTGTATAGAATATTTTTTAATAGAGTTTCTTCATCTTGAGACAAAACCAGTGGGTTTAATTTTTCAGGATTAAGCTGCGCCATAATATAATAATAAGTAATCTTTCGTAAAAACTGAGTATTATTTTTTTGAATGCGTGTAAATAAGTTGTAGGCGGTATTGGGGCTATTGATCGTGGCTAAGTAAGTTCCAATGGTTTTGGTGAATTCAGTGACATTATCGAATTGAATTTCTGCTGCGGCATCTAATAAAAGCCAGACGCGGTAAACAAAATCTGGCATTTGTTTTTTAGAAAGGATTTTAAAGATTGAAGTTAAGCGCTTTTCATTGTGAAAGGCAAAGGCGTCGTTTTCGTACATCAGCTGACCGAGTATTTTAAGCCCAAGAGAAGTGTCAGCCAATCGCAGTAAACTTTCATGACACACGCAAGCGTTTGATCTTGGTGCATCTAAAATAGATTTTAGAGACGCTGAAATTTTTGCTTGATAGGTGTCGTATTGGAGCATGCCTTCAAAGGCCTGGACACGCTTGATACAATCCAAATCTGTGCTCATATAGGTTTGAAGCAAGGTTTCAAATGAGGGCGTTGCTGTAACCTCAGCTTCATCTGCCAATGCATGGGCGTTTAATGCAAGGAGCATCATGAGAAGCACAGAAAAAGTAAGAAATCTTAAAAATAGTTCACGCATGATAAGGCCATGAAGAAGCAATAAATATGCCATGGACATTAAGTGTGTTTTTACGCAGAATTTTGAAAAAATGGATTCAAAAATGCCGTAGAAGTTTTTTACGAAGTGACAATAAATGTCAGTCATCCTGAGCCGAAGGCGAAGGATCTCAGCGTGTTATCCCAGGTCAAAAATGGCATTTTTATTGCAAGACTAAAAAAGTAAAGGAGACCATTTTTATGAAAAAAAAGATTACGTTTTCCCTCATTTTTTTAAGCTTAATGTTTACAGCCTGCGTTGCAACGGCAGGGTTTGAAGTGGGGCCATCGGTAGCATTGCAATATATTGGACCTGGCGTTGATGCCGTTTATAAAGTGCCCTTAACGCCGTTTGCAGTGGGGGCAGGTGCCGGTATTGGGTATATGTCCATGGCGGCGGAAGCTTATGGTCGGTATTATCCTTTGCCACTTCCCATTTTTAAACCTTACTTCAGTGCGGGCTATATCACCATGAATCCTTGGCTCGCCAATGCCATTGCAACAGGGATTGTGCAATCATTTGGATCTGAAGAAAAAATTAATACCATTTTTAATGGTCCAACTGCCAAAATTGGATTTGATATTAAGCTTTCTAAACTTGCCCTTAATCTTGAAGGTGGCGCGGCTTATTTTTCAGAAATGAAGGGAGATTCTTTTTCAGATCATCTTTTTCCCCTGGGAATGGTTTCTTTAAAGTATCGATTCTAAAATTTATTTCAAGCGATCGTATACTTATGCTACAGTTATAGCAGGCATGAAAAATATTTTTCTAATCTGTTTGGGTGGATTTTTGGGAACAGGGTTCAGATATTTTTTGTCTGGCGCAGTACATCAATGGGTTGAAACAGATTTTCCTGTTGGGACATTTGTTGTCAATATTGTGGGCGCTTTTATTTTAGGGGCGTTTATGGAATATGCAATTGCGCGCTCTTATTGGAACGATTCCTTGCGACTGATGGTGAGTATTGGCATTTTAGGGGGTTTCACCACATTTTCGACTTTTTCCTATGAAACCATGAGCTTATTTCGGGCTGGAAATACCCACTGGGCGTTGATGAATATTTTTGTAACCAATTTATTTTGTTTGGGCGCTGTTTTTTTAGGAATTCAATTAACCGCATTTTTAAATAAAGGATAATCCAATGACAAAACTGAATGGGGAACAATATTTAATGAGAATTTTTATTGGGGAGAGCGACCAGTTCGAAGGCAAACCTTTATATCAATATTTGGTAGAGCTTTTTCGAAAAGAAAAATTGGCAGGCACGACTGTTATTCGAGGGATCGCCGGGTTTGGGGCAAAATCGCATGTTCATACGGCAAATATTTTAAGGCTTTCAAGTGATCTTCCCATCATTGTGGAAGTGGTCGATACAAAAGAAAAAATTGATCAAATGATTGATCAAATTGATCACATTATTCAAGAAGGGCTCATTACGCTCGAAAAAGTGAATGTCATTAAATATACGTCCTAATCCATAGACTTTTTCATTGTCTTTCGTTTATTTCCTGGATAAGTTTAACCCTGTGTAAATTTGAATCTAGGAGGGTTTATGAAAAAGCTCATTTTTTCTTTTCTGGTTCTTTCTTTTTTTGCATCCTTTTCTTTTGCAGAAACGGTGCAATTTCGTGCACAACTGGGCATTACAAAAATTGTGGAATCTGAAGCGGGAATTATTTGGTATCTTCCCAATCAAGCGGCATATATTAAAACAGTAAATTTAACTGAAAATGAAGATGGTACGGCACGTGGGCAGTGGGTGGCTAAAGTTTCAGAAAATGGCGTTGAATTTAAAGCGGTCGTAGATATTGATCGGTATGAGAGTACGGAAGGCAAAACCCAGTACAAGGTGCGTGGCACGGTTTTAAGCCCGCATGCAAAATTGGTTGCGCAAGAACAAGTGATTGAAGATATCGACAGTATGGCTTCTATGGCTTTCCAAGGCGAAGCACAAACGCTTCAAGAAAGTTCAGATCAAAAAACCACGCTGATCCCCACATTGTGGGTTCGGTCCCAGTATGCTATGTCTACGCCCTAAATGGCTAAAGATGAATTCCAATACGTTAGCGGATTTTTAAATCATTTTTCAGTTGAAGCCGAAAAGGGGGCGCTTCCCCAGGGGCAAAATAATCCCCAAAAGCCACCCTATGGGCTTTATGCGGAACAACTGAGCGGTACATCGTTTACATCGCCTAGGCATTTAAACCTAAGAACGTGGTTGTATCGCATTCGTCCATCTGTGATGCATACGCCCTTTATACGTGTTCAAGATTCAGGAAAGTTGCGATCGGCGCCTTTCAACGAGGCTGCAGCTTCGCCCAATCAGCTTCGATGGGATCCTGTCCCTTTCGATCAGGAAGAAAAAGATTTTTCGCAAAATTTGATTACCCTTGCAGGCAGTGGTGATACCGTGGCGGGGTGGGGCTGTGCAGCACATGTGTATTCCATTTCAAAATCCATGGAACAGAAATGTTTTTACAACGCAGATGGTGATTTTTTAATTGTGCCACAAGTTGGAACGCTTAAAGTTCAAACAGAGTTTGGATGGATGGCCATACACCCTGGTCAAATCGGTGTCATTCAACGGGGCATGAAATTTCGTGTATGGGTTACAGAAAAATCCAGAGGATATGTGTGTGAAAATTATGGCGCGCATTTTCGATTGCCTGAACTGGGACCCATCGGCGCCAATGGCCTTGCAAATCCGAGAGATTTTTTAACGCCGGTTGCAGCCTATGAAGACCAAGATCAAGATTTTGAACTTCTGTGTAAGTTTCAAGGTCGTGTGTGGAAAGCTTCCATGAAGCACAATCCTTTTGATGTCGTTGCCTGGCATGGTAATTATGTGCCCTATGTTTATGATCTTAAAAATTTTAATGTGATGGGAACTGTTTCGTTTGATCATCCAGATCCTTCTATTTTTACGGTACTTACTTCGCCTTCTTCAGATCCAGGGGTTTCAAATATCGATTTTGTTATTTTCCCAGACCGTTGGATGGTTGCTGAAAACACCTTTCGGCCGCCCTATTATCATCGAAATCGGAT
>Ga0155199_1033_pt2 | contig 17102 bp, 10 predicted proteins | sample RifCSPhighO2_02_FD_106167 | JGI IMG/M metagenome (GOLD analysis project Ga0155199, IMG submission 106167) | Deltaproteobacteria bacterium RIFCSPHIGHO2_02_FULL_40_11
TCTTCTTCGTAATAAGCCCGAACACGTGCAGATTTACCTTCCGCCAGTGAAAAACTGCGTAAATATAAGATCATGCTTTGATTTTCATCACTTCGCGTAACAACATCATTATTGTCATTTGAAGTATCGTCTGCAAAGCTTGGGGATTGTAAAAATCCCAAAGCTAAAAAGGTGATTAAAAAAAGACCAAAAATGTTTTTTGTTTTCATATACTCTCCTTAATTAAGATACTCTCTTGGAATATCCATTTATTTCTAAATATCCTAAATCATCCGTTCCTATTGGGGACGGATCTCGAAGAGATCGGTCCCCATAAATTAGGAGTTACGGGGCTTTAAAGCAAAAACAATGCCAAACATTGCATTAAAAAAAAGTGAATGATCTAAATAAGTTAGGAAAAAATGCGAAAAGTTTTTGCGTTTAATTTGAAGTCAGGGGCGTGTAAAAATTTCAGAGAGTCATCTATTTCGGCAAAAGATGTGCGTTTTGTTGAATCCATTGAAATGCATTTTCAATTTGAATTTTTTGTTCCAAGAGTTCTTGAATAAATTGTTGGGATTGTGCAGGTTGTCCGCGCAATCTGGCATTTTCTCTTAAAAGACGTTGGGTGCTCGATTCAATTTCTGCCAATGTGACACCCACTCGGGTGGGGGTCACATTTAAAATACGTAATGTATGTTCAACTTTGGTAAGCGTCATTTTTGTAATTTGGATGGCAACACCAGGATGTTTAAAAAATCGATAGATATAAAAGAGATTTTGCGCTTCATATTTTTTAAGCTTTCCAGCTGACTTGGCGCGTTTTACAAAATCTTTCAGTTTTGAAAGTCCTGAAAGTTCTTCTGCAGAAATGCCCATTTTGAAAGCAACTTGTTTTTCAACCTGTGTCATTGTAAGGCCTTCCACTTTTTCAAGCCCTAAATACCTTGCATATCGGGGCAGTTTAAAGCGAATAAATTTCGACGATTTATGGAAAAACATCTTGCTATTTCGCCATTCCATCCTCGCCCATGGCAAAAATAAGAGAGCAGAAGACCCCACCGCCCACCATTTTTTAAAGGTTAAATTGCTTTGTAAATATTGAAGTTCTTCTAAAGATGAAGGGCCTTCTTGCCCCCCCAAAACTGTAGAATGGTAAAAATCTTTTTTGTGTTCCAGTTTTTCAGGCAAAACCCAAAAGGCTTCATAAAATTCAAATCCAAGTTGTACGCCAAAGTCTGCCAATAAAATTAAACCTATGAAATACGCAGGCACAGCCCCAATGCCGGTTAGCGTTAAAAGAAGCCAGGCGCCCAGCATGACGCCTACAAAAATGGAATGCCCTGTACTGTGAAATACACGATCTACAATGGTGCTTCCATATTTTTCAATCAGCTCTTTGTGAATGCTCTCAAAGTTTTGAAGCCGCCACAGTTGATTTGGATTTTCACTTCGAACCATGTCAAAGGCTTGGCCCATGATAAAAGGATCAAAAATATATTCTTTTAAGTCTTCAATGTCTTTGGCCTGAACGACATTGTAAATACTTTTTCGGATTTTAAGATCTTTTTCAATGAGAGCGTGGCGCACCATAATATTTAATAAATATTCTTTGGCATGGGTTTCAACGGTGGCGCCGCCTTTATCTAAAAAGACTTCTTTTCGTTTTTGTCGGATCTCTTGAATTTCTTTTAAAAGCGCAATGTCTTGGGAGGGAACGCCGGCATGCGTTGTACCGATAAAATATTCCGGGTGAAAATACGCGCTATGGGGAAGGGTTGAATGGAGTACTTTCTTTTCAAGATCGCGAAGCTCATATAAGTAATACCGATTTAATCTTTCAGCCTCATCTCTTTCATCCCGAGATAAGTGTCCCATGAATTCATCCATCATTGTTCGATAACGAACGTTGTATTCAGCGTAATTATAATCGTCTTCAATTTTTAAATTGGGGACAGGGAAAGAGTGGTTATCTCTTTCCAAATTAAAATGTACCATTTGCACTTGGTTTTTTTGTAAGAACTTTGAAACATCTTCAGAGACCAAGCCGTCTTGTGACATGAGGCTTTGAATATGCTGGTACAAGGTTTTTTCTTGAATGGCGTCTTGATTCATATTGCCGCTATGAATCGGCACATCGATGGAAAGAATTCGGCTCATATTTAAAAACGTGTCTTTTTTCGTTTTAAAAAAGGCGAGTCTTTCATCGGGGGTTTTAAAATAATCGTTGAGCGTTGTTTCGTTTTGAGGCTCTAGACTTTGTATTTTTGTATGGATTGTTTTTAATGTATCCAGCGATGCTTTTAATTTTTCAATTTCATGCTGTGCGTGAAGCGCGCGTTCTGTGGGCCTTTGCACAGTTGTTTCGTATTCCACAAACACATCGCCCATGCCTCCGAAACCAGCCATTTCTGTGACTTCATGTGTTTCATTCATCCATTCACTGGGATGATCCACTTTTTCTTGAAGCTCGTTTTCTAGCGTTTGAAAAGCAGTCTTCATTTCAGCTTTTGTGGTTAATTCAGAAATGTTTTTGATCTGATGGGTCAGATATAAATCCTGTCCAAATTGGGATAAAACCATGGCCATTAAAATTTTAAAATTGACTTCATTAAATTCGACAGAGGGAAGTTCTGGGATATTTTCCATGGGTAAAATATCTGAAAGAAGGGTGGGATTGGGTTCTTGTTGAGGGTTCCAGGGGCTTGTATAAAAACCTTCATTTTTTTTGAATTCTTCAGGAGAAATCGGCTGTTGGAGCGTGCATTTTTCGTCATTCATGCCACAATTGGCCCAAATATATTTTAAAGGCGTCATTTGATAGTGCGCGCGACCATAGTTCCATCCAGAATTGTTACGTTGGGCAACCACACGGGCTCTGCTTAATCCTTGGTTCAATTTATGGAGCAAAAGAATTTGAATTTTTTCATCAATTTCTTGAAGGGTTTCGGTCGCATGCGCGACAGACCCCAATACAAATTCAGCCATGCGGTAATCGGCAGCCGGGGCTTTAAATCTGGATAGCCAGGTTTGGAGCATGGAAAGCGGAAAGTTTTTTTTGTACGCTTCAAGGAGTTCGTATTTCACTTTTTCAGCGGTTTCAAAACTGAATTCATCTTCTAAAACAAAAAATTCCAAAAGGTGTTTGTGTAAATATACGGATTTTTGCTCTAAAATAATATTTCGAACGGTAACCGCCTGGGCCTCTGTGGAAAGGTCTTTCAGTGTTTCACCACTATGATAAATAGCATGGTAAATTTCTTTGGGTGTGATTTTTGTTTCGTTTTCAAAAAAGCCAATTGTTCGATTGAGTTCTTGAATGTAGGTGGTTTGGGCCTCATCGGTTTCATACAACCGAAGCATTAAAGGGGCATGTGCCATGATGCTTTGATAGGTTTTAACGGTTAAAATATTGGGGATGTCTTGTTTTTTGATGTGATTCGCTAAAAACAGGTTATACGTCATTTCATTTTGTAATTTTGTTTCATGCATGACCGCGCCAAAATTTTTCCCAATGGATCTAAAATTGGCCCCCAACGTTTCGTGGAAAAAACGCTCATTTAAGGTTTCGCCGACTGTCCAAAAATTAGAAATCTGAAAAAGTTGTTGGCTTAAATAAGAAATGGTTTGAAGTTTTAAAAGCTTCGTCCAGGCTTCTTCATGGGTTTCTTTGGCAAGTTGGGTCATTTCTAAATTAATTTTAAAGCCATCTGAAAAATAAACTTTGTTTTGGACAATTAAAATACTTGAAAGCAGTATGTTTTTTTCTTTTTGGGAAAGCATGAGTAGATTTTTTGATTGCTCATCTTTCGCTTCCAAAAAATCAATCGGGGCATATAAATATTTTCGTAACGTAAGTGCTTTTTGAAAAGGAAGTTCCAACCCGTATTGAAAATCAAGTGTTTCTAAAGGGTTATCGAGGGGTTTTTGAAGCAGGCGTGTGACCATAAAGTGAGACAGCGCAACTAAATAAGATTTTAGGATTTCTGCCATGAGATCCGGTGTGATATTTTTTTCGCGAAATAGTTTTTCAACGGCTACTTTCATATCCATCATGAACCCGGGCAGGGCTTTAATTTTCTTTTCTGCGGGTGTTTGAAGATCAATGGGCATAAAATCTGGAATCGGTTGATCTTTGTCCAGTCCCAAAAGTTCTTGAAGGTTGGCGCTGGGTTTTAAATCTGCTTCATCGGGTGTTTCATGGCAGGTGTGGCAGTATTGTCCCTCTTTGGGCTTTGAGGGGGAGGTCGGATTTTGGCTTTCAAAGTCTTGGTACAGGTTTTGTTCGAGGTAGACTTGGGCAGCCAGGCTTTCAAGCTCAATTCGTTCTGCCAGCAAAAATATCTGGTCAAAAAGAGACGTTTCGGGGTCGGGGGTATAGGGATCGGCCCAGGCCACTTTGGGGTAAGATGTGCCAGAAATCGTAAAGAAAAAGAGGAATGTAAGGCCCCAAACCAGTGTTTTTTTCAGCTTTGTCATGACGGCTTATTATTTATGCAAATCGAATGCCAGGAATGCCCATAAAAACATCATTAAAATCATGTGTTTAGGGGGAGGTTCCAGCAGAGTCAAGGGCCAATTTGACGATATTTGTTACACTGCCTGTAACTTCTGCACTTTTGGGCATTTGGGGTCAGACCCGGGTCAGACCCGGGTCTGACCCCAAATATCTAACCCCTTGAAATCATAGGGCTAATTTTTTGGATATAATATGGGGAGTGTGACACGCGTTGGTATGCTCTTTGCTAGCTTTAAATTTCGTGCAAAAAGGCTTGTTTTATATTCTTTTCCTGCTCTTGATTTTTTCCCCAAATATTTCATTTTCAAACCCCGCTGCTGAAGAAAAACTGGCGCAAAAAATCTTATCTGCGCTGGTTAAAACGACTGCATCGGATGTCCAGGAAGGGAGAATTATTTTATATCCCTGGCGAAGAGAACTCGAACGCGCAACATCGATGGTTTTAGAAAGAGAATCGCGAGGTGTGAATAAGGCTCTTTTAGAAGCCGTTCAGGAAAAATTATCTACGCCCACACGTGCCCTTCGTTATGTTGAAGAAAAAAAACTACAAACGGTTCTTCGCAGCATTTCTTTGGAATGGGAATCTGCCCTTCGTGCTTTTGAAGTAACACATACAACCATTGCAAGAGGTACAGTTGTTTTACAAGAAGAACTCCATGCGCTTGAAGCATTGCCAGGCGCGCATCAAAATTTAAAACGGTACTACGAAGCTGAAATCGACCGGCTCAGTTTAGAAGTACTTTCGCTTCCTAAAAAAGTCCCGCAAAAAGATATTGAGGCGGCTGTTTTAAACCTTCGAAAAAATGTTGGAAGCGATCGCGAGCTTTTAGAAATTTCGGAAATGCTCAATCGCGGGGTCAAAGAAATGGAACAGGTTTATTTGCCCAGCGCGTCTTATACAACAGAAGAAGTTCTCCTTTATATTCAAAAACTAAAAAGTTTATCTGAAAAACTTGGAAACTATATTTTTACGCGTGCTGTCAGACAAATTCCACATACGTTACGCGGAGACTATTATTTGGCCCAAATTCGCTATGCACCTCTTACCTATAAAAAAAGAGCGTTGAATCTTCTATTTTTCAATTTTGATTCTGAAGGAACGTTTATCACCAAAGAAGTCATGCGCGAAATTTTTCAACATTCTGAATTGTCAGAATACGCCATTTATTTTTTTAAAGAGCAAGGCGCAATGCCCCGTAAGGTATTACAGGCTTTGGAGGAATTAAACATCCTTAAAAATCGTTTTTTTCCAGGAGAAAAAGCCTATGAAGCGTATTTTGAAGGGATGGTAAATTTGGCTAGCCACTGGGAAGTTGGAAAACTGGAGAGCGTTGCAGTGGCTCACTTATTGCCAATGACCGAACGGGTGGGCGCGGTGCGTGCCATGGGAAGAATTTATTCGAACGAAACGTTTACGGGCTTAAGAAATATTTTATTTCATTCCGATGTTAGGGAACCAGAACTCATTGAAGTCGTTTTGGAAGAATTGGTTTCAAGCGTGAGGTCAGAAAATATCCAACGTTCTAAAACGGTTCGAATGATTTTAGAGGCGATGGTTTTGAAATCTGAAAATGTGTCTACACGTATGGCTGCTGCACGTGGTATTGGAAAACTGTTACGTGGCGATGGAAATGTATTCACGAAAAAACATTTTTTAGATCTTTTAGAAGAAATCTCAGAGCCTTTGGTTAAAGCAGAGCTTTTACTTGCGATGTCGAAATTTGAACCCAGGCAGTGGTTTTCAAATCGGCTGGCCATTTATTTACACCATCCTGCTTTAGAGGTACGGATTGCGGCTGCACAATGTACCTTAAATACGCATTCAGATTTAGCATTGTATACATTTGCAAATGCGGTCAGCGCGCCTACAGGCGCCATTCATGAAAGATTTCGTGTGATTGCCTTGGAACAGGCCTATGAGAAATTTTTTGATTTTTCCGCATTGAAAGCAGGGCTTTTGGATTTGGCGCGAACATCTCCTTCGATTCAAGTGCGTTTGGCGGCACTGAAAGTTCTTTCAAAAAGTAAATCTTCGGAGGCCGTTTCATTGCTTTTAGAGTTATCTGGAACGGGTGAGGTGACAGGATCTTTGCAAATTAAAGTTATCGAAATTTTACTAACACACACCGATGAGCCCGCCATTTTATCTTTGGTTTTACAAAGAATGATTTATTTATGTGAACACGCAAGAGGAGCCTCTTCTTTTTTAGAAAAGTTTTCGAATCAACACATTCTTTTAGAACGCTTTTATCTTTTAAAAGGAGATGCAACAACCCTGGGATTACTACGAACGTATCAATCCACGGAAAACAAAACATTAAAGCTATTTATTGAGGAAATTTTACAAATCGTTAACAAGTAGCTTCCATAATTTGGATTACTTCTTGGGCGTCTGAAACTTTGATTGGGTCTTTGTCGTCGATATCAAATCCATAGAGTTTAAAAATGAGTTCATTGGTAATTTGGATGAGTTCAATTTGTTTGTATTTTATATTCATGCAATAGGTCATAATGTCTTTTCGAAATCCTTCAAAGTCTTCCAAGTCTTCGGGCAATAAAATGGAGGCCTCAATTTCATCCCAAAAACCATGAATTTGGGAATGTAAGTCTTTTTCAATGAAATCTAAGACAAATTTTTCGCTATAGAGACGAATCATTTTATTGTCTTGAGAAATTAAGATTAAGTGTTCCCCTTCATTTTTAAGTCCTTTTTCTCTTTTAAACTGTGCCAACGAAAATTTTTCTAAAATCAAGTCTTCGTCTTTTTGAATAAAAACTTTTCTGTGATCTTTGAGTGCGCATTGTTTGTCTGGTGGATAAATCTCTTTAAAAGAAATTGGGTTAAATTTCGGCTCCATGTCCGCATTTTTTTGTGTGCTAAATTTTTCTAAAAATAAAGAATCATAGCGCTTTAATTTTTTTGTAAGCGTGTGTATGCGTTCTTGCATCATGACAATGGCATCGTGTAAAAGTTCTTCGCTTCCATGTTTTAGTTCTAGATTGAGATTCGCCATTAAATATTTGAAGTCCGATTTTTCAATCGCCACTTTAATTTGATTGATTTTTTCTTCACGAATCGAAGCTTCCATGCGCTTTTCAAAGTTGATGGGGCGGATGGGGATCATTTTTAAGGTGGAAGGTTCAAAATAACGTTTTCCATTTTTCTTGGTGCTGTGGTTGCCGTACCAAAAATTAATGACAGGTGAATTTAAGATCGCCAAAATATAAAGAGGGGATTCTTTACAAATGGGTTTGGGATGCAAAGTTAAATAATTTCCCGGTTTATTTCTTTTTTCGAAAATCTTAAAATGATTGGTTAGGCTTGTTTCGGGGGTCATCAGGACATTTTCATTTTCGCTAAAAGGAGTATTTTCTTGAATCTCACAAAAATAATTGAGTGTTGTTTTAAAAGACACGATTTGTTTTAAAATTTTACTAAAGCCCGTATCACAAATTTGTTGCCAGGGGTTTTCATTGAGTTCCCCTTGGTTTACGCCTGAAAAATAAATTTCCAAGGTTTCGTCTGAAAAAATCTTTCCAGGCCGGTCTATGAGTTCAACTTTTTGAAGAAGTTTTCCAAAAATATATTCTTCTTTCGGCGTATCGTTTTGAAAATGAACTTTTACAATTTTAATTTTATTAACGTCTCTAAATTCTTTATGTGTGCATTTTTCAAGAAGGGTAATATATCTGGGGTGGGTATCTCCCAAATCTACAATCGATAAGACTTTGCTGTTTTGAAGAATGTATTTTCGAAGAAGTGAGGCCCCTTCTTCTGTGGGCCAATAGGTTTCCGTTAAAAAGGCAAGTTTCCCACCTTCTCGCAGTTTAGAAAGTCCCAAAACAAAAAACCAAGAAGAATAGAGTAAGTTTGTTTCATGATATTTTTTCCAATACGGCATGGCTTGGATGACTTCTTTAAAAAAAGACTTTTGATCATTTACAATTTGTTCGGGGGGTGCTGAAAAACAAAAATCAAATTTTTCTAAAAGTTTAATGCGATGATGAATTTTTTTCAGATGGCCTTCTAAGGGAAGCAGACCAAAGGCGGTATCTGTTGAAAGGGAGACGCCTCCTGTAGCACGAACCATATCCAATTGATCATCGCTAAAAAGTTTAAACGCATTTTGGTGGATCACAGAAATTGAAAGATCTGGTTTTTGATGGCTCAAAAGCTTTAGTTCTTGGGCTTGAGCGAGCGCTGAGCTTAACTTCCAAAGCAGTTTTACTTCTGTAAAGTAATGTGAAAATACATTCATGTCGCACCCAAAAAGTCCTGTCGTTAAAGCGTGGCTATAATCTTGGACGGTCTTCGGTGTAGGGTTTTCACAAAAAAGTTCCGTTTTCATGCGCCAGGCAGCTTCTAAGAGAAAGTTGCCTGTGCCACAGGCGGGATCAAAAACCAATTTTGGAACACGATGGGTGCCCCGCAAGCGCATGAGAGACTTATCTGGGCTATGGATCAAGGTAAAATCCAACATAAACTTTGCTAAAAGGGGAGATGTGTAATGCGCATGCTTTTTTAAGCGCGTTTCATGTAAATATTTTTCATATAAATCGGATAGACTGAGGACAGATTCATGATTCAGCGTCCAATAGCATAGAATATGTTCCACTTCATCGAGCGTTTTGGAGCTCATTTTGTACCAAGAGTAGTTGTTGAGCCTTGCAAAAAGCCAGTTATGTTTTTGGGCAATGAGGTTGGCACAGTGTTTATTAATAAAGGAATTAATGGTTAAGTTGGGTTCTTGATACAGATTTCGGTCTGAATCCGAGAGCAAGCCCAGATTTTTCCAATAGTGAATCAAAAGCAATCGGATGGTGGTAAAGTAGGTGACCCGTGCGCAGAGAATGCCCATGGTGCGTCCCAAGAGTGAGTCAAGGCTCGCATACATACACTGTTCCAAGGCATTTTGATTGAAAGGTTTGGTGGGTTTAAAGTCATTGAGCTCGCTTAAAATGGAAGAAAGTTCGTGAATGAGCGCTTGTTTTCGACTTTGATTCATCGAAAGCAAGGTTTCTTTTTGGGCCTCAACATCTTGCGAAATATGTTCTACCAGGCTTTGAAGGGCATACCCAAAATCAGTTTCAATGGCTTTCTGCCTGGAGGGAGAATCGATAAAACCGGTTTCCTTTTTAGGGCAAGCACCTAAATCTAAGTCAAGTTGGTCTTCTAGGGCATAGGCCGGCATTTTTGGGGCTGGAGAAAGGTTCGACTTCGAAATTGCTTCAATGGACACTTAAAACATACCTTTTTTGAGTGATTGTAAAACTTTGTTTAAACGGGAAGACTAGCATAGTGCCATAAAAAATCTACATTATTTTGTAGAGGGTGTTGGCTAAAGTTTGGGACGGCGGTTTCCGATAGGATACATAAGGAGTATCGCGACCATGTCAGAACGTTTACAAAAAATAAGTAAGCACAAAAAGCCAAAAACAGGGCTACCCAAGCACGTTCAATCTTCGGCGGAGCAGCTAAGTAAAATGGAAGCAGCCGTTCGGAATTTACTTGCCCCCATGGTAGACCGTTTGCATGTTTTTGTGCACCCAGAAGCCTATAAAAAGTCATCCAAGAAGAAACACAAGAAGTAAGAGTGCCATTTCTTGATTTTTGCCACCCTGCGTGCTAGTTTTTGAACGCGAAGGGGGACAATATGTCTAAAAATTTATTAGATTTCAGGCCGGAACATGTGCGAGGACTTTTGGGGGCAAATTCTAAAGTTTGTCTTTTAAGTTCCAAAACCATTATCAATGCCATTCAAAATGAATCTTTCATGGTGATGGCGTGTAATATTCGAATCAAACATGTGGTGCCAGGGATTATGCGTGCTGCCCAAGACCAAGATGCCATTGTTGCTTTTGAAATTGCAAAATCTGAAGGCGGCCTAGACGGTGGCTATACAGGCTTTGTGCCCCAGACATTTTGGGAAACCCTCATTGGGTATGCAGAAGAAGTCGGCTATACCAAACCTTTTTTTATTCATGGGGATCATATTACGGTAAAAGATCAATCTGAAAAACAAATTTCCGAAGCCCGAGACTTAATTGCGGCAGAATTAAAAGCTGGCTACACCTCTTTTTGTATTGATGCTTCCTTTAATGAGATCCCAAATAATTTAAAAATTACAACACAGCTTGCAAAACCGCTTTCAGATTACGATGTCGGTTTAGAGGTAGAGGTGGGTGAAATTACGCATGTGGGCAGGGAAGGTCGACTGACAACGGTGGAAGAATCGAAGGAATTTATTGGGGGATTTATTCAAAATGGAATCCAGCCCAATTTACTGGCGATTTACAATGGGTCCAAACATGGAAATTATCGGCCCGGAGAAGAAGTGCATATTGATTTAAAGCGTACCAGAGAAGTGTATGATGCTGTTAAAAAATGGAATGTTTCCATTGCGCAGCATGGGATTACAGGAACGCCTGTTGAAATGCTGCATAAGTTTGTAGATGCGGGAGTCCGAAAAGGAAATGTAGGCACCAATTGGCAAAATGTGGCGCATCGAGGGCTTCCCAAAGATCTTTTAGATGCTATGCAAAAATGGGTGAAAGAAAACAATTCTGAACTCAAAAAGACAACGAAAGTATTTTTAAAAGATATTAATTCCATTCCGAAAGCCAATCAAAAGCAAATTGAAGCGGATGCCTATAAAGAGGCAACGGAATTTATTCAGGCTTTCAGAGCAAAAGGATCGGCAAGCAAACTTGCCCAAAAACTGAAATGAAACAGATCGTATGAAAATTATTGGGGGTGAGCATAAAGGAAGAGGACTTCTTTCCCCAAGAACACTTCGGGTGCGTCCCACGTCTGATCGCGTTCGCGAAAATATTTTTAATATTATCCGAAGTAAGTGCGAAGGGGCTGTTTTTTTGGATTTATTTGCAGGGGTAGGGACCGTAGGGCTCGAAGCCTTAAGTCGCGGGGCAGAGTCTGTTACTTTTGTGGATTCGTCCTCACAATCCCTTTCTTATCTACGAAAAAATACAAAGCCTTTTCAGGGAAATATCATCATTTATCCCGTAAAATCAAAAGTTGCGCTCGTGACACTTGCCAAGAGAGGAAAAAAATTCGATTTGGTTTTTGTCGACCCTCCTTTTGATCATGGGTATGTGCATGAAACATTAGATCTTTTAGATACACTCGATCTTTTAAATGAAGGTTTTTTGGTCATTGTTCAGCATGCCGCCCAAGAGCCCGTTCAAGATCAGTACAAAAAAATGAAACCGTATGATACGAGAAAGTATGGGATGTCGTGCGTAACGTTTCTAAATTAGCGATTTATCCGGGGTCGTTTGATCCCGTGACCAATGGTCACATCGATATTGTTCAAAGAAGTTTAAAGATTTTTGATACGGTCATTGTTTTGGTTGCTTCGCATGCGCAAAAGCAAGGGCTTTTTACACTCAAAGAAAAAATGGAAATGTTACAGGAGGCTTTTGGAAAAGAACTCCGTGTAAAAATAGATTCCACAACCGGGCTTTTGGTAGAGTATGCAAAGTCCAAGAAGGCACATGCCATTATTCGAGGGCTTCGTGCGATTTCTGATTTCGAATTTGAATTTCAAATGGAGTCCATGAATAAAAGGCTTTATCCCAATTTAGAAACCATTTTTATGATGACAGGAAGCAATCACCATTTCATTAGTTCCAGTTTGGTTCGAGAGGTCGCTTCTTTGGGGGGAAATTTAAAAGACATTGTCCCCCATTTTATTGAAGCCAGACTTCGTAAGAAATTTTCAATATGATTTCACATCGCGTTAAAGGCATTCCAGCTTCTGAAACCTTGGTGATTGCTGCCAAAGTAAAAGAACTTCGTGCACAAGGCATCGATGTTATTTCTTTTACCGTGGGCGAGCCTGATTTTGATACCCCGTCGCACATCAAACAAGCTGCGATTCAAGCCATTGAAGAAGGATTTACAAAGTACACGGCAGGAGGTGGAATCCCAGAGCTCAGAGCTGCCATTGTAAACCGCTTAAAAGAAGATCATGGTCTTACCTATGAACCCAAAAATATCGTTGTGACCAATGGATCAAAGCAGGCGCTTTATAATTTTTTCCAAGCAACGTTGAACCCTGGCGATGAAGTTGTATTACCTGCGCCGTATTGGGTGTCTTATCCATCCATGATTCGATTGGCCGAAGGTAAACCAAAAATCATTCAGACAAGTTTAAAAAACGAATTTAAAATAACCCCAGACCAACTTAAAAAAGCCGTGACGCCAAAAACAAAAGCTGTGGTTTTGAATTCACCTTCTAATCCCACAGGCGCTGTTTATTCTAAAGAAGAGCTTTGTCTGTTGGCCAAAGTTTTAGAAAATAAAAAATGCTGGGTTTTAAGTGACGATGCCTATGAAAAAATACTTTTTGATGGTAGAAAAATTGAAAACATCGCAGGTTTTTCTAAAAAACTTTTTGAAAAAACATTTATTTTTAAAACCCTTTCCAAGGCTTATGCCATGACAGGCTGGCGTGTGGGGGCTGTGATTGGGAAAAATCAAAAAATAATGGAGGCCATTTTAGCGCTTCAAAGCCAATCCACTTCCAGCGTGAATAGCATTGCACAAAAAGCTGCTGTCAAAGCCCTTACCAGCTCTCAAGATACGGTGAAAGCCATGGTGAAGGAATTTGAAAAAAGAAGAGATGTGATGTTGGAAGCCTTATCAACGATTCCAAACTTAAAAACGTTTCAACCCCAAGGGGCGTTTTATGTCTTTGCAGACTTTTCAGCTTATTTTTCCAAAAAATATCAAGGCGAAAAAATTGGAAATTCCATTGGCCTCAATGATTATTTCATTGAAGAAGCAAAGGTGGCCGCGGTCCCCGGTGCATACTTTGGCGCAGACAAATACCTTCGCCTGTCCTTTGCCCTTTCGATAGAGGATATTCAAACAGGAATTCAGCGCGTCAGAAAAGCGTTGGAAAAGCTTTCACCCTTACATTTTTCTTCAGGTGCTTCTAAAATAAAATAACCAATGTTTTTCACATTGCCAACGGTGCGACCATCGTTTTCAATGAAGTAAATGTCATTGCCTTTCAGATCAAGGCTTTTGCCATACAAATGAATGGGGCTTAGGGCAATGGTGCTAAATGCAATTTGGTAGCACTTTTGAGCTTCAATTTTCATTTGGGAAAACGCAACGGATGTTGAAACCAAACACACACATAAAACAAAAGAGACAACACCTTTTTTCATAGAAACCTCCTGAAAAAAACTACATTACACAACAGCGATAAGGCTAAAATAAACTTTCAATAAAGTCCAGAAAAAGCGTGTTTTGAGATAAAACTAGAAAATGATACAATAAAAGTTAAATAGGACGTTTGTAAATTAATGTAATTTTAATCTAAGTTTGAAGGGAAAAATGAACGTAGTACGTAGGTTGTTTCAGGCCTTATTTTTGGTTCTGGGTAGTATCATATTTATAAGTTGTGGTGGTGGAGAAAATGGTAAGGGTGGTTCTGCGCCAAGTGAATTGGTTCATGTAGAGCAGGAGCCTTCATCTGAGCTGTCGTTACCCAAAACTATATCTTCCATAGATAGGTATGTGATTGGGGGAACAGTTTCTGGGTTGTCGGCCACTGGGCTCGTGATTCAAAACAATGGTTCGAACAATCTTATCATTTCATCAAATGGGGAATTTAATTTTCCAGCCATGGATGAGGGGAGTAGCTACTTGATCTCCATCGTTGGACAGCCCACAAAGCAAACATGTACAGTTTTAAACCAAAGTGGACTTGTTTCAGGAGCAGATATTTCGGATGTTGAGATCGATTGTGTGGACAATCCTCCAGATACATATTCTATTGGAGGTACAGTTTTGGGGCTTAGTGGATCAGGTTTTGTGATTCAAAATAACGGCGAAGCCACGCTTTCAATTTCAGAAAACGGTATTTTTAATTTCCCGGCCTTGGCGGATGGAAGTAGCTATTCGGTGACTATTGTATCTCAACCTACCCACCAGACATGTAGTATTTCACGGGAAGCGGGAGTGCTTGCAGGCAAAAATATTATCGATATTGAGATTCGCTGCGTTATGAACCGTTATCATCTTGAAGGCACGGTATCTGGGCTTTCTTCCGCAGGACTTGTTCTTCAAAATAATGGGATGAACCCTTTGGAGATTTCCACAGATGGGCCATTTCGTTTTTTATCGGTTGATGATGGAAGTAACTATGCAGTTACTGTTTATGCGCACCCTGTTGATCAAACATGCAGCATCTTAAATGGTTCAGGCATTGTTTCGGGAAAAAATATTTCAAATATTCGTGTAGACTGTGTAAATAATCCCATAGCTACCTATGCAATTCGAGGAACGGTTTCCGGACTTTTAGGAGAGGGGCTTGCAATCCAAAATAATGCGGGTAAGAGTTTCCCAATTTCTACGAATGGTCCATTCAGTTTCCCCCCAATGGATGATGGCAGCCAATATGACATTTCTATTCTTTCTCAACCACAGAATCAGGCTTGTACGGTTTTGAATGGGAAAGGGACGCTTTCCGGGGTAGATATTTCGAATGTTGAGATTTCCTGTGTTTCGATAGCGCCACCTTGTGACCCAGACATGGAAATTGTAAGTGGAAAAACAACCTTTATTCTTATGGCACGGTTTTTTGCAGTCAAAAAAAAGGATGTATCAAACGCATGTTTCATTCATTTCAGTCTCAATGGGAAGAGGCTCTTTGATCTAAGTAGCAACTTGAAAAATGAATCCAAATATTATTGGTATACCGACAACCCCTTGGTGCCAAGTAAAAGCGTGAAATTAATTTTAAATGAAAGCGATCTTAAAGTTGGGGTGAATCGATATGAGCTTCTTTGGACGGAGAGGTGGTGTGAATCAGTAAACGGGAACCCTCTTTTAGAGCTTTCCATTGCCCCTTTTGTTGTTAACTGGCCAAGTGATACGTCGTGGGAAATAAAGAAACGAAAACTTTCTGTTCCCATGAGTACAAGCAGCGGTCGATCCTTTGACCCGGCATTTAACTCTCCCTACCATATCCTCTATGGTAGTTTTAGTATGAGTGATACTTTTTCAGAGGGCAGCTGCTTAAATAAATAATACCTACTGCCTAATCTCCACATCTTTTAAAATCGTATTGCCCATGGCGTTGATGTGGTAGCCTTTCACATAGGGTTTTAAAAGAATGTTTTGTGCTTCCATGAATAAAGAGATAATGGGCACGTCTTTTTCCGTTAAAATTTCTTGTGCTTCTTTATAATACGAAAGTCTTTTTTGGGGATCCATTTCAGAAGCGCCCAGTTCAATGAGTTTATCGTATCGTTGATTCTTCCAGCGCGTTAAATTGTTTCCAGAATAAGACGTAAATAAATTTAAAAAATTATCGGGATCTGGAAAATCTGCGCCCCAGCCCAAGCGCCAAAGATGGGGAGCATCGTCTCGAAGCTGTCTTAAATGGACTTTCCATTCCTGGTTTTCGAGAAAAAGCTTTACATTTAAATTCTTTTTCCATTGTTGTTGAAGATTCTCGGCTACAACTTTATTATCATCGCGGCTGTCATATACTATGGTCACTTCTGGAAAGTTTTCACCCTTGGGATAGCCAGCCTGTGCCAAAAGAAGCTGTGCTTTTTGAGGATTAAATTGTAATCCCACTTCAGGCGCATATCCAAACATCCCTTTGGGCACCCACGAAGACGTTGGAATCTGATTGCCTTGTAAAATTTCTGGAAACTGTGTGCGATCAATACTCATGGAAAATGCACGCCGAACACGCACATCATCAAAAGGTTTTTTGGTGGTATTAAACCCGTAATAATACCCTCTTAAAAAAGGACCATGTTGATAGTCTGGAAGACTTTTATATTTTGTAATGACAAGCGGATGAATGCGTCTGAGTAAATCAATCTTTCCAGTTTCATAGAGTGAAAGGGCCGTTGAATCTTCGTTTACAATATAAGCGGTAACCTGTTTCAGTTTAGGCGGATTGCCCCAGTAATTTGGGTTGGCTTTTAGAACCACTTTGTAATCATGTTTCCATTCGGAAAGTTTAAAAGGCCCCAGGGTTACAATGTTTTTAGGATCCGTCCAATGGTCCCCATATTTTTCAACCACGTCTTGGCGTTGCGGGAAGGTTCCCCAAAACGTATGGATTTTTAAAAAATAAGAGGCAGGATGCCAAAGCGTTACTTCCAAGGTGTCATCCGAAAGGGCTTTTACGCCTACTTTAGAAAAATCTGTAAGTTTTCCTTCATTAAAGGTTTGTGCGTTTAAAACATCAAATAAAAAGTAAGCATATTCTGAGGCTGTTTTGGGATCTAAAATTCGCTTCCAGCCAAACACAAAATCATGTGCGGTAAGTTCCTTGCCATCTGTCCACTTCACATTTTTTCGGATGTGAAAAGTGTATGTTTTTCCGTCTTTCGAAATCTCCCAGTGGGTGGCGAGCCCTGGATGAACATTTAAATGATGATCAAACGTAACAAGGCCTTCCATCAAATTAAAAATAATATCTGAAGAAACGTTATCGGTCGCCAAAGACCAGTCTAAATGAGGCGGTTCTGCTGTGAGGCGAAATCGAAAATGATCTTTTTCAGCTGTTTTAGGTGTGGATCCTTGAAACCAAACAAAAATTCCAAC
>Ga0155199_1050_pt2 | contig 17011 bp, 16 predicted proteins | sample RifCSPhighO2_02_FD_106167 | JGI IMG/M metagenome (GOLD analysis project Ga0155199, IMG submission 106167) | Deltaproteobacteria bacterium RIFCSPHIGHO2_02_FULL_40_11
GCAATTTTTTTACCCGCCTCTAACAGTTTTTCAATGTAACGATCTGCACTATGAAACGGGATCCCACACATGGGAATTTTTTCTTCATCTTTTCGGCTGCGCGAGGTCAACGTAATTTTTAAAATGGAAGATGCCGTAACGGCATCTTCAAAAAACATTTCATAAAAATCGCCCAGGCGATAAAAGAGAATACAATCTTGATGTTTTTGTTTGATCTCCAAGTACTGGAGCATCATGGGCGTTAATTTTTTAGGAGGCTCGAAGGGCATCCATTATTTATGATCTAAACCATCGAACGTGTCAAATCTTTGTAAGCGGTTTTTTCGAAAATCGATATGTCCCAAAATGCCAGAAACATAATTGGAATCTGTCGCATAGGTAAACTCTGTGGGGTTTCCCTTCTCGTCTAAAACCTGGTGCTGTAAGATATTTAAAAACTTTGTAATATCTTCTGTCCCTCGAAAGTACTGCTGAACCGTTCCCGTCTTAGGATCATAAAAATCTGTTGCACGCCCTAAAAATCCATTTTTTCTGTATTTATCCAAAAAATGCTGTCTCACTAAAACTTCGGCGTGATGATCAATAGACTCTCCTAAATTATTATATCTTCGAAATCGATCTACAACTTTCACACGCTTCCCATTTTGTTCTTCATGCGTTGTCACCAAAACCGCAGGCTCATTTTCCCGGGCTTTGACGCCAAAAAAGTTATGTGCTTGAACGGTTTGATGCGTTTCGGGGTCTTCTCCTTCTCGAATGGGTTTTTTTCCCCACCCACTTTCTTGAATGGCTTGCGCAATTGTAATCGAAGCGGGAATGCCATATTTTTGATAAGTATCTTGGGCATCGGGTGCAACCAGGCCAATTAAGACAGAACGTCTTTCGTCTTGGGTTAAGCAATTTTCGCCCAAACATTTTTCAGCTTGTAAAATTAAATTTGGGTCGAGATCACTTAAAATAAGTTTTACATCGCCCACGGTATTTGAAATGGTTTCTAAATGCATGGGGGTTTTTAATTTTTCATAACACACCCCTGTGGCACAGGTATGGGCGTACGCAGGGACTTCTTTCCCCTCATCAGACACGGTTACAACTATTTCTTCAGGCGCAATCACTTCTATAAAGCTTTCAGGGATGTACAATCCCAACCCTACTTTATAAAACCGCTCTCCATTCAGCTCTTCCAAACGAGAGATCAGAGCTTGTTCCGCCAAAATAACACCTTGCTCATTTTCTTTCGCAAATTTCACCTCTCCTAAAAGCATTTCAAATAAGTCTTGGTCAAAATCTTGTATGACAAATTGATAGCCATTTTGAGCAGGCTTTAAAGCATAGATGGGGGCGTTTTTAAGAATACGAATTTGAATATCTTTGGATTGGGCATATAAAACCGTAGAAAGAAAAAGAAAACTAAAAATAAAAATTATTTTTCGAAACATATTAACCTCTTAGATCCTTCGCCCTTCGGGCTCAGGATGACTTCTACTTCGACTTCTATAAAAAAGGGCTAGAGCTTTTATGGCTCTAGCCCTTCCAAGTAAACAGGTTCTATTAACGATCAAACTGAAACACAACACCAACTTTGAACACCATCTTCAACTTGAGTCTCAACACCATTTCAACTTCCACCTAGCCAGATTCAACTTCAGATCAACTTCAAATCCACTCGAACTTGGGAAAAAACTTACTGAATTCCGCCACGAACACCGACCCCAACGCGGCCATTACCACCTCGGGCTTGGACATTCCATCCACCACCATTGACAGCATTCCCGGGCTGAAAACCTCCTCTGGGGCCAACCGACTGTCCTTGTCCAGAAAAATTAGAGCTAGAATTATCACTCACCGTACGCTGACGCGTATAGGTGACACCACCGTTACCATTTACATCTTGATCCATGTTTCTTGCACCTTGTGCCAAACCATTCATAATGAGTTTCATTTGATCCAGCCCTTGCAACGCAGTTCCGACAAACTGTTGATACTGCCCGGCAACTTGCGCAAAATTCGACATTTCTTTGATGTACTCATTATATTGTCTTTCGTCCATGCCACCACGAAGTTCTCGACCCACTTGGTCAAAGAGGTGATTAAAAGCATTTGGATCAAAGGCATTTTGAAAAGCTTTTGATAAATCACGCAGACCTTGAATTTTTCTATCGTATTGAATCGTTTCTGTTTGATTGCGAGAAACGCTCGTTGTGCCCTGTTGTTGTTGGCGAATGAGTTCAACAAACAATCGATTCTGTTGCTGTTGTTGTTGCGCAGCCATAAACTCTCCACGTGTTGCATTTCCACTGGGGCCAGCAAGCATCATCATGACAGGAGGCAAAACACCACCCAAGAAATCAAAAGGCTGTCTGGCAATGACTTGTTGTGCAAGGGGCATCAACACATATGGGTTTCTACCTTGCGCACGATACTGATCCATCATCCCAAAGACTTGATTTCTAGCACGCTTATTATCAATATAATTTTGACGAGCCATAACACCTGCACCAATGAGGCCTACCGCTCCTAAAACTGTACGTGTCCAAAATTGTGTATTGGATTCTTTTTCACACTCTGGACATGCAATATTGGTTTCGTCTTTATCTTCGTCAGCGTCGTCATCTTCCATATACCAAGAACGATCAGAAGACGCAGTTTTCTTCTTAGAACCAGCATCATCTTCACCCAAAAGTGAGTCAAGTTCACTCATGTCCAATGCCCCACTGGCAGTACGAGACCATCCTGTCGTCTTAAATTTAAGACGATCGCCTGCCTTTGAAAATCCTAAAACCAAGGCTGTGTTCGCTACATCTTCATCAAATCCAACATCTTTTAAAACTTGTTCCACATCCGCATATTCTGAAGATGATACATCACCAGCATGAAATTTTTTGTTGTATAAATTAATTTTGGATCTTAAATCATTTCCCAATGAAAAAAGAAGTTTTGCATTCTTGGTTGCGACTTCTCGATATTTGTTAAATTTTTGAAGATCCGATTCAGACAGACGCCCGTTTTTCTTTTGCTCTTGAAGCATTTCAAACGTTTTTTGAACTTCTACGCCTGCCCCTCCAAATTCTGTATAATAATCATCGCCTGCGAATGGAACGTAAGACCACAGCGTATAAAATGCATCTCGCATTTTGGGGGCATATGAGTCTCTAACATAATAAAAAAGCTTATCTTTCAAAGTGTTAATTTCATTTTGCGCGCGAACCTTTTGGATATCAAGATCTACGCCCGCACCAACTTCATCCACTGCAAGCGGTGGAATTGCAAAAGCAAAATTCACCGGCACCACAAGCGTGATCCCTAAAAACAACATGAATAAGAATTTGAATTTGAGGTTTTTCATAACCACTCCTTTTTCAGCATTCGATACAAATTTATAAACAATCGTCATCATCATATATAGATAGAACCTGGTTTCGATACCTTCGATACCTTTCGTTACTTTTATATAGAGCAAGGGTCGTGCCATGTGGTGGGATGACCCAAAAACATAAGCAATATTGATAACTTAACATAATTCTTAAAATTAGATGAGAACGCCTGGAACTGTTCGATCCCTAGGCACCGCTTCCCTGGCGAAAGAGATGACACCTAAAACACATAGTAATTTCAATAGCTTATCTAAAATCCCCCAAACTTTAGTTTTTTGTCTAATTCTTAGGCACCCATGGGAAATTCAAGAATTCCTGTGTGTTTTCCGATAATTAGAGCATGGAGACGTGTAAAATCTTAATCATCGACGATGAGCCTCAGGTCTTAAAAGCCTTAGAGAGGATCTTGCACAAAGACTACGATGTTGCCACCTTCACAGACCCGAAAGTAGGCTTAAAGCATCTTCAAAAAAATACAGATACCCAAATTATCCTTTGCGACCAACGCATGCCAGACATGACGGGGGTTGAGTTTTTTGAAAAGTCTATTGCCATTGCCCCCCATGCCATGCGTTTTTTACTCACGGGATATTCTGACATTGAAGCTGTGATCGATGCCATTAACCGCGGACATGTGTATCGTTATCTTACCAAGCCCTGGGATAATGAAGGCTTGAAACTTGATCTCAAACAAGCCATCGAACGTTCTGAAATGGCTGAAAAGCTACGCGTTTTAGACAAAGCCAAATCCGATTTTTTAATGTTGATTTCGCATGAGCTAAAAACTCCCTTAACTGTTATTTTGGCCTATACAGATGCCCTCACCCAAAGTGGTTTATCCCCAGAACAAGATGATTTCCTGGCCCGCATTCTAGAAGCCTCAAAACGCCTGGAAGCCCTGATTCAAGATACCGTTGATTTGGCGAGCCACCAAACCGGCCGACTCAAGCTTCAAAAAACAAAAACAAATCTTGAAACCGTGATTCATCAAGCCTTTTTGTCTGTTCATGCACAGGCACTCCAAAAGAAAATTACGCTAGAAGACGTGGAACTTAAAAAAATAGAAGTGGAAGGCGATGCCGCTCAACTTCAAAAAGCCATTCAAAAACTTTTGGAATTTTCAATCATTACTGCAAAAGAAAAAAGCAAGGTCAGCATTGTTGCATTCAAAAAGAAAAAAAAGACAACGCTTTCCATCTCCTACACAGGCGATGTTTTAACGCACAATCAAATGAAGAATCTCTTCGAGCCCTTTATGGTGGTGGGTGATATTTTAAACCACAAGCTTGGCGCTGGCACAGCGCTTCCGATTACCCACGCCATCATCCAAGCCCATGGAGGGGAAATTTCCATCACAAGCACCAAAACCCACGGCACCACATTTACGATTGTAATTTAAAACTGCCTAGAAGATTTTTTAAAATCATGTTAAAAGCGCTTTTATGTTCATACGCCCTTTAAAAGTTGGGGACATCACCCTCGAAAATAATCTCATGCTTTCGCCTTTGGCGGGGATTACAGACATTGTTTTTCGTGTCATTGCCAAGCGTTATGGATGCGGACTTGTCTTTAGTGAAATGATTAATTCCAATGGCGTTCTTCATGGCGGCGTAAAAGTGCTTCGCCGCATGGATATTTCCGATGAAGAGCATCCCATCTGCATTCAAATTGCAGGGGACGATCCCAAAGTGATGGCAGATGTTGCTAAAAAATCAGAAGATTTGGGCGCAAAAATTTTAAATATTAATATGGGTTGCCCTGCTAAAAAAATTACAAAAACAAAAGCAGGCTGTGCCCTGATGACAGATCCCCTTTTGGTTTCAAAAATTATTCAAAGTGTCAAAAAAGAAATTTCCATTCCGCTGACGATTAAAATTCGCCTCGGGTGGAATGAGACACAAAAAAATTATTTGGAAATTGCAAAAATTGCTGAAGATGAAGGCTGTGCTTTTGTCATTCTACATGCCAGAACCCGCGTTCAAGCTTTTAAGGGCCACGCGCAGTGGGAAGAAATTCGACTTTTAAAAGAAAAATTAAAAATTCCGGTCATCGGAAATGGCGACATTGTTTGCGCCCAAACGGCACGCAATATGTTTGAACAAACAGGCTGCGATGGGATTATGATTGGAAGAGGTGCACTTGGGAGACCCTGGATTTTTAAAGAGATTCTAGATCCCACCTACACCCCAACTCTTCAAGAGCGAAAGCAGGTTCTCCTGGACCATCTTGAAGGTTCGGTTTTAAGACACGGACCCTATGGCACAGTTCTCATGCGAAAACACTTTGCATGGTATTCGCACGGTCTTCCTTATAGTAGCCGCTTTCGACAAGGATTGTATCAGCTAAAAGAACCCCAGAAAATCTGCGATTTCATCCATGCGTTCTTTGATGATTTATCAGAAAAGGGGCAGACCCTCTAGAGGGTTCCGACCTCTCTCTATATTTCAAACCCTAAATGCTTTTCAATTCGTGTAACACGCTGGTCAAGCACTTTTGTTTTTGGAAAAACATCCTGATAGCCTTCGAAAACTGCCAGAAAATCGTTATGCCACGCTTCTATTTTGCCTTCGATCTTATCGAAACGAACATCAAGTTTCTTTTCCATCGTGTCAAACCTTTGATCAATGGCGTCAAACTTCTTGTCAATTCGATCCATTTCCTGACGAAATTCTCCCTTCGTTACAAACTCTTTTTTCATCTCCGAAACCAACCCAGAATAAGACGCTGGATCCATTTGTACGATGGGTCGACGTATTTTATAAAATAGTGAAGTTAACAAATACATTATTTTTTGAAACATATCATTTTCCTCCTGACCCTGTCTAATACAATGTTTGTGCCACATCCCAAAAAATATAAGTCTTTGAAAATATTTACTTTTTTAAAATTACATTTTAAAAAGGGGGTCGGATTTCCGACCGCGTAAAAAAGGATTTGTCTTCGGAAGCTTCGGAAAAAGCTTGTGATTTGCCTTTGGAAACGCAAAATTTGAAATCTCTTGAAGCTGAATCCATTTCCAGGCTTCGCATTCAATCGCACGTGGACGCCCTTTCATGTACTTGCACACGAAAGCTTCCATCTCAATTGAAAAATGTGTGAATTGGTGTTTTATTTTTCCAATGGAGCTTCCAACTTCTACATCAACCCCCACTTCTTCTTTCACTTCGCGCGCGGCGCAAGCAGCCGATGTTTCGCCTTTTTGAATTTTGCCTCCCGGAAATTCCCAAAGCCCGCCCAAAAGCCCTTTGGATTTTCTTTTACTCACTAAAATTTTATTTCCCTTCCACACCACCCCGACTGCAATTTGATAATGGGGTCTTTCTAATTTTTTTTCAGGCTTGGGATACACATCCACCGTTTTCGTTTCAAAAGCTTTGCAATGCTTTTGAACCGGGCAAATTAAACACTTTGGATTTTTAGGAACGCAAATTGTCGCCCCTAAATCCATCAGCGCTTCATTAAAGGTGCCAGGATATTTTTTTGAGATATTTTTATTTAAAAACGTTTCAATCTGTAAAAGCCCTTGGGAGGGTGGCACATCTAACGCCAGCACCCGCGCAATGACGCGCTTAATATTGCCATCAATACATGCAACAACATGCCCAAAAGCAATCGACCCCACAGCTGCCAACGTATAAGGGCCGATGCCTTTCAGTGTTTTCAGATCTTCCAATCGAGAGGGAACTTTTCCATTAAAATCTTTTACAACCTGCTGGCAGGCTTTTTGAAAATTTCGGCATCGGGCATAATACCCCAATCCTTCCCAAAGTTTTAAAACCTCATCTTCTTTGGCTCTTGCAACAGATGCCACCGTCGGAAATTTTTTGAGCCACCGTTCGTAATACGGACGAACCGTATCCACCTGCGTTTGTTGCAACATAATTTCAGAAAGCCAAATTTTATAAGGATTTTTTTCCCCCCGCCAGGGCATCTCCCTGGCATATTTTTTAAACCAACTTAAAAGGTCTTTTGAAAACTGAGGCATGAGGGGCATTATAAGGACATCGCTTTATAAAATAAACTTATTTATCACAGCTGACCCAGGTCAGTTTTCCACTCGAGAACTTCTTCCCATTCCCAAGCTTATCTGATATATCCCAAACCAATGCGTAAGAAATTTTTACACACTTTCGGTTCTCTCAAGCTGGCCATTTTTTTAATTTTAGCGCTCGCAGGGGTATGCACCTATGCCACTTTTTTTGAATCGGCCTATGGCACGCAAGCTGTGCAACATTCTATTTATAAAACCTTTTGGTTTGGCCTTTTACTCATTTTCATTGCCCTCAGCGTTGCGTGTGCTGCGCTTAAGAAATATCCCTGGAAACACCATCAAGTGGGGTTTGTGCTGACCCATTTGGGGATTCTCATTTTAATTGCGGGTTCTTTTGTTTCTTTTATGAAAGGCATCGATGCTACACTTTCTTTTCAAAATGGTGAGACCAAAACACATTATATCTGTTCTGATGAAATCTTTGCCGTTACCCATGTTCAAACGAGTGCTACGTTTTCAAAAACAATGGAAACGGGCCCCTACCCCAGAGAAGATAGCTTTGCTTCCTTTTCTTTCCCAGACCAAACAAACGTCGTGGTCGACCGGTTTTATCCGCATGCCGCCTATGAAACAGAAACCATTGCACATGAACAAGGAAGTGGATCTGCCATTTCGGTTCGGCTTCAAAACCAATTTGTAAATACCACGGAATGGCTTTACTTTGATATGCCCACCCAAGCCCAAACCCAATTGGGCCCTGCGCAAATTTCTTTTAAACAATTAAGCGAAACAGATCTTAAATATTTTCTTCAAAAAACGAAAAAAACCCAATCGCTGATTGGGGAAATCAAACTCATCACCCCCCAAAAAACATATTCTGTCCCTTTCCACTCAATGGAAAAATCGCTTCAAGTTCCTGGAACATCTTTTCAATTGAAAAACATTCAATATTTTCCAGATGCCGCTGTCATCAATAATAAATTGGTCAATCGCTCTCCTGAAGCGAAGAACCCAGCCCTAAAACTAGAACTTTTTGGGAACAAAGGTACGGAGACACATGTGTCTTTTGCTTTATTCCCCCAATTTCCTTCGACACACCAACAAAATAGTTTATATGACTCAAAAATTGAGTTTGTTTCAGCTGGGGGACTCCCTTCAGAACAAAAATCACTCCAAATTGGAAAACTGAATGACACATTATATTACCGTGTCAATTCTTCAAAAGGCATCCAAACGGGGAAAGTAGAAGTTGGAAAAAGCTACGAAACAGGTTGGATGGAATTAAAATTTACCATTGAAAAATTTTATCCTAAAGCCCTGCAAAAAATAAATTATAGACCCATTCGCGTCAAAGATCCCAATAATCCAAAAGTTCCTTCTGCAGTGCGTTTCACTTTTTCAAAAAACGCCAAACAAATGCATGCATGGCTTTATTATGGGGAAGTCAATTCTGTTTTTTTTGAAAAAGACGAGTATCGAATTACCTATCAACCCAAAATGGAATCTTTGGGGTTTGCGCTGCAACTTGAAAAATTTGAAATGGGGGTAGATCCCGGCACAGATAATCCCGCTTCCTACCAAAGCCGTGTGATTTTAAAAGATACGCTTCGAAACGTGAATCAAAGCCATCTCATCAGCATGAATGAGCCCCTGGATTATAAGGGATTTACATTTTATCAATCGAGTTTCTTTAAAGATGAATCTGGACAACCCATTGGCAGTGTTTTGTCTGTGGGCTATGACCCCGGCAGAAATTTAAAATATGGCGGGTCGATCCTTATGGTTTTAGGCATTTTACTTATGTTTTTCTTCCGCCAAGCGTATATCGATGCCTATCGAAAATTAAAAAATAGAGGGAAATAAATGAAAAAATATTTTTGGATTTTTTTGATACTCTTACTTTCAACGCTATTATTTTCAACATCTGGGCATACACAACACCTTTCTTTTGAGCATCTTAAATCCCTTCCGATTCAACAAGGCGGTAGAGTGAAGCCCCTCGATACATTCGCCCGCGAAATTGTTCAAACCGTTACAGGAAAATCATCGTTTCAAGGACAATCTGCCATTCAACTGCTTTTGGCGTGGTTTGCAAATCCCTCAGCCTGGGACAATATTGAAATGATTGAAATTCGTTCTTTGGAACTTAAAAAGAAATTGGGATTACACCACGACCAAAAATATTTCACACTGGCCCAATTGGGCCACTTAAAACCACTGGAACCCGATTTTCAAACCATTCACAACAAAACACAAAATGAAGAAAAGTTGACCCCTTATGAAGAAGGTGTAAATCGCTTGTTTACACAAGTTTCTTTGGTGCAACGCATTGGCTATGGCGAACTGTTGGCAGTCATCCCACATCCTACACATCCAGATGAACCCTGGTTTTCATTCATTGACCTGGAACCTTCTGCAAGACTTCTATCCGTTTATAACGACACAGAATCTCGGGCCAAATTAGAAGAACTAAAAGTGCTTTTACAAGGCATGGCACAATCCTACACAGCCAATGATGCGGCATCCTTTTACTTAACCACCACAAAATTAAAACAGATCCTTTCAGAGTTGCCTAAAATAAGTGGGTACCCTTTTTCCAAAACCCTTTCTTTAGAAATTTTTTACAATGCGTTTCATCCCTTCCGAAAAGCATGGATTTTTTATGTCTTGGCAGCGGTCCTCTTAAGCTTATTGGCTTTAACAGCTGGGAAACTTCATACCGCTTTTTTATACACGGGAACGGCAGCTTCTATTTTAGCTTTTTTAAGTCATGTCTTGGGTTTTTATTTGCGATGCACGATTTCTGGAAGAGCGCCTGTTGGAACCATGTATGAATCTGTCGTATGGGTAAGTCTTGTTCTGATGGTTTTTGCTTTTTTTCTTTTTTACAAACATCAAAGCATTGGTATTTTAATTGCGGCTTGTATCATGAGTGCCATTGGTTTGGTTTTGGCAGACAATTTGCCTTTAATTTTAGATCCTTCTTTGCGGCCCCTGGCGCCTGTTTTAAGAAGTAATTTTTGGCTTACGATCCATGTACTTACCATTACTTCAAGTTATGCAGCCTTTGCCTTGGCCATGGCTTTAAGCAATTGGGTTCTGGTAAAATATTTATTGCGTCACCCGAAAACAGAAATTCGAACGTGGGTTCAGTATGCTTATCAGGCCATTCAAATTGGTGTTTTGCTTTTAGCAGCGGGCACCATTTTAGGCGGCGTTTGGGCAGATTATTCTTGGGGACGATTTTGGGGCTGGGATCCCAAAGAAGTCTGGGCTTTAATTGCGTTACTTTTATACCTGGCTGTCATTCATGGCAGATATGCCGGTTGGCTCAATGATTTTTGGATGTCTGCGGCGTCTGTCATGGCGTTTCAAGGGGTTTTGATGGCATGGTATGGTGTGAACTTTGTCTTGGGTGTGGGGCTTCATAGCTATGGATTTGGCGCCGGCGGACTCATTTATGTCCTCACGTATGTCCTGATTCAAGTACTGTTTATTGCGGGGGTTTGGTTTAAATCGAAACCATGATTTAGATCATCCTTTTTTATTTTCCACATTGATTCCACTTACGAAACACACTATTTGTGATATAAAGTAAGTATGCGTTATCATTTAATCATTTTTACTTTTTTATCCTTAACGCTGATTGGCGGTTGCGCTAAAAAATCCAGACTCCCTTCCCAAGAAGATACTTTAGGGGCAGACTCCAAAAAAGAAACATCCAACGAAATGGGCGGCCTGGGCATTTATCCCCATTCTGAAAAATTTCGTCTCACAAACGAGCATGGACTTACTTTTTACCAAGAGAAAGAAAAATGCATGGTTTGTCATGGAAAAGATCTAGAAGGTGGCCGCGTGGAAGTAGCCTGCCGAAAATGTCACGGCGGTGTATTTCCCCACACAGAAAGTTTTAAAAAAGAAGATCATGGCGGGAAATATTTAGAAAATCGTTCGCTGTGTACCCTGTGTCATGGATTCGATTATAAAGGCGGTAATTCAAAAGTAGCTTGCGTGGGATGCCATAGCTACCCCCACCCCAAAAAATGGGCATTTCAAGACAATCATGGCGGGGCCTATGTCAATACACTCGATCCCAAGGTGGCTGAAGAAAAACAAAAAAGCAGTTGCCTGCACTGTCATGGGGAAGACAGCCTATTTAAACAAAAGTTTGAAGAAAAATATCCAGGCACATTTGTTTCCTGTGGAACCTGCCATACCCCAATCCCACATTCAGAAGATTTTACGTATGGAGATCACGATGTTCTTGCCAGAACCTATGCTGGTAAATGTACACTCTGCCATACGGGATTAAAACGTCTTCTGCCGTCTTTGGACAATGGCTGCTATGATTGCCACGATGAAGATAAGCTGCCCATCATGAAATGGGTAAAGCCCGATGAAGACAAATAGGGTTTCTCCTTGATCATCCCTGGAAGGATGATCTAAATTTAAAGATATGCCAATGACATGTTTGAGATTAATCATTTTATGTTGTGTTTCAATAAGCTTAAGCTTTTGCAATCGCCCGACTTCTATGCCTGATAATGTTCATCCCTTCCAACCGGCATCATCGTCCGAAACACGCCCAACGCCTCAAATTCCAGACCCGCATGACACAGAATTTAAAACCACTTTTTTACATGGCGTCGCTTATTTTAAAGATGAACAATCCTGTCAAACCTGTCATGGAGTTGATTTTTCGGGAGGCCTCTCAAATACAGCGTGTACGAAATGCCATCCCTACCCGCACCCCCTAAAATGGTCTTTTCCTAAAAACCATGGGGAAACATATGCCCAAAAACAGAAGGCATGCCTGATTTGCCACACTCTAAAAAGTGCCTTTCATATCAGACACCCTCAGAAATTTGTTTCGTGTGGACAATGCCACACCCAAATTCCCCACACCGCAGACTTTCAAGAAGGAGACCATGCGGATCTTGCCAAAACCTATGAAGGAAAATGTACCCAATGCCATACCGATCTTCGTAAATATCTCCCCAACCAGGAAGGCGAAGGATGCATGGGCTGTCATGATGAAGATGAAAAACCCATCTTGCGTTGGAGAAACACAGGGAGAACCCCAGAAAAAAAATGAAGTCCAAAGCCGTTTACTTCTTTTTTGTTCTGCTGATCCCCGCTTTCGCGGGGATGACATTGGCTTTTGCCAAAACGCCGCCACCTAAAAATACCCCCAAAATGGATTTTAAAACCTGTGCCACATCTGAATGCCACACCGATATTTATAAAATTGAACACAAGCATAGCCCCATTAAAGCGGGCGGTTGTCATTTATGTCATGAGCCGATTTTAGGCACACACAAATTTAAGCTTTTTGAAAACCGTCAAAAAATGTGCACCGATTGCCACGAAGACATGGCAAAGAAAAATTTTGGAAAAACAAAAGGCCAATTTACGCTTCGAACGGAAAACCATCTTTTTGCAACCCATCCGCTGGATACGTTGCTAAGACCCGAAACAAAAGAAAAATTTGAAAAAACGGGGTTAAAATTGCATCAGGGAAAAATGGAATGTTTAACCTGTCACAATCCCCATGGCACAAACCAAACCCACTTGCTTCGAAATATTCCCACGAAGGGCAAGCAAGCTGCTTTATGTTTTACCTGCCATGCACCTAAATTTACAGCCAATACACATCCCATGAAAAACGACCAATGCTTTGATTGCCACGGGTTTCATAAAGCGAAATTTCAGTCTACGCTCATCAAATTTGAAAAAAAAGGCGAGGATTTTATTTGTATGGACTGCCATTCAGAAAAAAAATCACTCTCAGATACCAAGCATGACGGTTTTAAGTTTTCAAAATCCAATAAAACACATGCCCAAAATACATTTACACTGCCAAAGCATATGTTTACCCAATGCCAAACCTGCCATAGCATGCACAAAAGCCATACCAAAGGCGCGCTTTTGGTGTCAAAAAAGAAATCTGATCCAAAAACACATTCTGTAGATAGCCTATGTTTGGGATGCCACCAAAACAAAGATACGAAAGAAATTACACAAATTAAAACCCATTTTAAACATATCCCCATTCAGCTTTCTTCTGTGACAGACCCCGAGACACAGGAAGAATATACGCCTCGGTTTTACACTGATAAAGGTGAAAAAACAAAAAGCCCCACAGGTGAATTTTACCTAAGCTGCTCCACATGCCACAATCCCCATGAATGGCATTTCAACCCAGACATGCCAAAAGACGTTCAAGGCACCATTGATAACTCATTTTTATTTTCCTCTAAAAAAACCATCTTATTTTGTGCACAGTGTCACGATGAAGAAGCCTATGACCTTTACACAAAATTTCACTTTCGGAAGAAAAAAGAAACGCAAGAAGGATCCAAGTGAAGCAATATTATAAATATTTCCTACTCAGCTTTATCACTTCTCTTTGCATCTGTTCTTTGGGAGTAACCCAAGACGTTCAACTCAAAGATCGCCCGCTTCCCAAACGTCATAATGAATGCCACTTGTGTCACGTAAAAAAAGAAAAACGCTTTATGCCAAGCGCCCAAAAAACACAAAGAGAACATGAAGATAAAAATTTAAAACATGGCGATCAAAAAATTTCTTGTAACAATTGTCATGATATTAATAACCATAATTATTTAAGATCTTCCAAGGCTTATCCCGCCTCTTTTCATAACTCTTCACCCGTATGCGCACAATGCCATACCGAACGCTACAACGATTGGAAAAAAGGAAGCCATGGACATCGCTCTGGCGGATGGAATAAGAAAAAAACAACCTGGCATTGCATCGATTGTCATAACCCACACGATGTTTCATTTAAAAAGATGAAAGCTTTATCCCCGCCCAATAAACCCCATTTACATAAGGAGAAGTAACATGATTACATACATTCAATTTTGGCTTCGGATGTTTCAAACCGCACTGACAGGCAATCTTAAGTATTTTTTTTGGATTGGTTTTTTAGCAACGCTGGCGCTGGTTGGATTTCTTGCCTATCTCAACCAATTTACACATGGCTTTGTGGTCACAAATCTCTCAAACCATGTCAGCTGGGGCGCCTATATTGCAAACTTTACGTATCTGGTAGGCGTTGCAGCTGCGGCTGTCCTTTTGGTTTTCCCCTCTTACATCTATCATCAAAAAGAACTGAAAGAAGTGGTCCTCATTGGAGAACTATTAGCTGTTTCTGCTATGCTGATGTGTTCCCTTTTTATTCTGGTGGATTTGGGACGCCCTGATCATTTCTGGCATATTTTACCTTTTCTGGGGGAGCTCAACTTTCCAACTTCTATTTTAGCGTGGGATGTTGTGGTTTTAAATGTGTATTTGATTTTAAACTTATTTATCCCAGGTTATATTCTATGGCGAAGATATATTGGAAAAGCTCCCTCTGGAAAACATTACTTGCCCTTTGTTTATCTATCAATTGTATGGGCAATCAGCATTCATACTGTAACAGCCTTCTTATATGTGGGACTGGGGGGAAGACCTTACTGGAATGCCGCCATTTTAGCACCCAGGTTTCTCATCAGCGCTTTTGCAGGGGGCCCTGCCATTTTGCTTATTATTTTTTACTTTATTAAAAAATATACAGACATGCATATTTCTGATTACGTTTCGCAATATTTAAAAACCATTATGACGTACGCACTCACTGCAAATTTATTTTTATTTGGCTGCGAAATTTATAAAGAATACTATACCTCCAGTCTTCATGTGGCCTCGTTGAACTATCTTTTATTTGGCCTTCATGGACATAAGATGCTTGTAGGTTATATTTGGGGTGCCATTTTTATGGAATTGGCAGCACTTGTTATTTTATTTACACCCCGATTGCGAAACCAATGGAAAACACTCAGCATCGGATGTGTTTTTGTCATTTTAGGGATTTGGGTTGAAAAAGGCATGGGGCTTTTGATTCCAGGGTTTATTCCTTCTCCCCTGGGAGATATTGTGGAATACACGCCCTCCCTCAATGAATTTTTGATTTGCCTAGGTATTTGGGCATTTGGCGCCATGTGTTTTACCATGATGGCTAAAGTTGCGATTTCAATTGAAACAGGACGCCTTGCACTCAATAACGAACAACGTTAAGTAACCGAAAATTTCTCCTTTTTATGCAGCTTTCTTTTTCTCAAAGCCAACCACAAGCTTCAGGTGTAAAGCATCAGCAATTCGTTGCAGCAGATCAAGACTTGGCATTCTGCCATTGTTTCCCCCTTCAAGTCGTGCAATCACAGACTGAGTTGTCCCACAAGCCTTAGCTAGATTTTGCTGGGTAATGCCCTTAACTTGTCTTGCATGCGTCACAGCATAGCAAAGATCTGAAATGGCTCTTGATTCTTCAAAATACATTTTAAAGGTAGGATCTTTCAGTTTTTTCTTTAAGACCTCTTGTAATGAAATACTTACTTTTGTCTTCATTTATTTCTCCTTTCTAAAATATCTGCCATTCGTTTTAAGGCAGTCTCGATATGTCGTTGGGGAGCTTTTTGCATTTTCTTTGAAAAAGCGTGTAATAGAAAAATGACATCTCTTTCCAAAGAAAAATAGAATATTCTATAACCTCCAATGCCAGGTAGATTCATTTTTATTTCCCACAATTTTCCACGTATGAGCCTAAATATAACACGAGCCGCATCAAAACCTTTCTTTTCTATCTCTTCAAGTAACTGATAGGTATGAGCAGCCGCCTGTTTTGGGCTGCGACCATGAACCGTCTGGTAGAACTCAACGCGCATAACGATAATATAGCAATATTGCTATACACTGTCAAGCGTTAATAATTGCAATTGATAGATTGAAGTGGCGACAGTAGCTTCCGTTACCCCTCCGTGAAGGAAGGGATGTATTTTGAAGTGGAGTCGATTACCACTGCAGTTTGAGTAGTATTGAGTTTAAGTTCTATTTTCTGGGACTATTGAATGCCAGCAGATTTCCATCTGGGTCTTTTACTACAAACCATCTTGTACCCCAATGAGTGTTCTCTGGTTGAACGACTACCTGACCGCCATTACTTAACTGTTTAAACCTTTCATCAACGTTTTCAGTATTCAGATGCACAGTTGGTTTATGTTCTGACTTGCCTTTAGCGGCGTTATCTTGTGAATCGTGTTGTTCTGCAATAACCACAGAGAATCCTCCTTCACTTTTTAGCACTGCACCACGTTCTTCACCTTTTTCACCCCAGGAGCTCACAACTTTCCAACCAAGAACATCTCTATAAAAATGTAAGGACTTATCAAAGTCCTTAGGATTTATAAAAACATGATCGAATTTATCCATAATTATCCTCCCAATTTATTTATCTTGCGATAATTGAACCCAATTTCCATCTGGGTCTTGAAAAGTAGCTACCAATGTAGGCCCCACATCAAAAATAGTTTTTTCAAGAGAAGGATAAAACTTTACCCCTCTTGAACCTAACGTTTCTACGACTTTGTGAATGTCATCAACCTTAAAACTAATAACAATAGGTTGTTTTTCTACGACTGACCTAGGAAAAGATGTAAAATCAAGCCCCAAACGTGAACCGTCGTCTAAAACAAAATCATGCCAATGGTCATCACTGTAATTCTTTTTTAAGCCCAAGACTTTCTCATACCACTGAGACAATTCTTTATGAGGTGTATGAATATATGTGACATGAATGCCT
>Ga0155199_1097_pt1 | contig 16272 bp, 12 predicted proteins | sample RifCSPhighO2_02_FD_106167 | JGI IMG/M metagenome (GOLD analysis project Ga0155199, IMG submission 106167) | Deltaproteobacteria bacterium RIFCSPHIGHO2_02_FULL_40_11
TTGAGCGGTGAGCCAAAGTTGGGATCTAAGATTTGATTGAGGGTCGTTGCCAGGTCTTGGGCTGTGATCGGGGTGCCATCTGGAAACTTGGCGTCTTTTCTCAGATAGAATCGATACAACTTGTCATTTTTAATGTCCCATTTAGTTGCCAAATGGGGGGAAATTCTGAGATGGTTATCTAAGAGGATTAAACCATCAAAAAGAAGCTGGCAAATTCGTTGAGAAGGTGCATCCAGGGCAAACCGAGGATCTAAATTGGAAGGTTTCGAAGAAATGCCAACCACCAAAGTATCCAGAGGGGTTAATTTCTGATGAAAACAACCGAAAGATATAAGAGAGAGGAATAAAATGAATAGGCGTCGTTTCATAGTGACTTTGACATTAGCACTTTTTATGGGGGGATCTCAAGCTTTCGGGATTGAGCGGGATGCTGTAAACCAAAAAATTACGAGTCTTCTTCAAAATAAAGCATATCAGGGCATGGAAATGAGTATTCATGTGTATTCCTTGAAAAAGGATGCACCTGTATTTTCAAAAGAGGAACATAAAATTTTAAAGCCCGCCTCCAATTTAAAATTGGTAACAACTTTGGCTGCGCTGAAATACCTGGGGGCAGATTATAAGTTTAAAACGAAACTCTATACCGATGGGAAAATTGAAGGAGATACCTTAAAAGGGAATTTGTATATCAAAGGTTTTGGAGACCCAAAGCTTGTTTCAGAACAGCTTTGGTTTTTAACCAATGACTTAAAGCGTCTGGGGTTTCAAAAAGTTCAAGGGGCTCTTATTTTAGATGAATCTTTTTTCGATGATAAAAGAACAGTTCGAAATGGGAGCCATGGGGGGCAAAGGGCCTATGATGCGCCTTTAGGTGCTTTATCGATTAATTTCAATACAACAGCCATTTATGTTCAGCCAGGCAATCAAGTAGGTGAGCCTGCAAAAGTGATTGTGGATCCAACCCATGACTATATTCGTGTCATCAATCAAAGCAAAACGACGGCGGGTGGGAAAAAAGAGATTCTAGTGATTCGCTTACCGAAAAAGACCCATGATGTTATTTTGGTGAAAGGTAAAATTCCTCTGGGTGCCCCTGAAAAGCGCTATTATCGAAATATTTCACATCCGCTCTATTATGCTGCTTCGATGTTTCGGCGGTTTTTTAAAGAACAGGGAATTTCTGTTTTGGGGAAAAATCGGTTTGAAGCAACGCCTTTGACAGTCAAAGAGATTTTAACCTATGAATCCCGTCCTTTACGAATTTTGGTGAGCGATTTAAACAAAATCTCTAATAATTTCATTGCAGAACAGATTTTAAAGACCATGGCAGCCGAGCTAAAGGGAACCCCGGGGTCGACCGATAAAGGGTTAACTATCTTGGGAGAGTTTTTAAAGGGGCTGGGTATTCAAAATGGGTATACCCTGGTCAATGGTTCGGGGCTTTCATACGATAACAAAATGTCTGCTGCCCAGCTGGTTGAAGTTTTAAAATACGGATATCGGGAATTTAAATTGTTTCCAGAATATGTTTCTTCAATGGGAATTATGGGGGTGGATGGGACGGTGAAAGACCGCCTGAAAGGAACCCTTGCTGCAGGGCGCATTCGGGCAAAAACAGGTTCTTTAAAAGGGGTGGTTGCGTTGTCTGGGTATTTATTAACCCAAAAACAAGAAACCCTGGCTTTTTCAATGATTATGAATGACACAAAGAATAGAGACGTTATGATGGAAACGCTTCAAAATGAAATTTTGCTGTATCTTTGTCAGTTGGAGGCATAAAAAATGACTCAGTTTTGGATTAAGATAAAATTCCTTTTTGTTTTAATGGTATTGACGACCCCAATCCAAGCGCAATATTTTTATGTTTTACCTTTGCCCTATCCCATTGATTATCTTGAAAAAGTGCCCTTGGTAGAAAAACTTGAAATTGAAGAAGAACAAGAAATTGAAGAAGAGGCCACGACCGAGTTTGCACCTCTGGAGCATCCTAATTTTACACTTCAAAAGGTTGCCTTAGGGTATGAGCCAGGCATCACCTTTCAAGTGCCGCAGGGGCTTCAACCGGCCGTTGAGTTTTGGAAGCTGGTTTACCACCACTATTCTGTCGATCAATATGTGATTCATGATCTTAACGAGCACGTTATTTATCGTATTGTAGACATTTCGGATCTTAACAGTAGAAAAATAAATTGGCGATCCAAACAAAGACTCATTGCCAGACGGCTGGGGTTTCATAAACGTGAAGTTCGAGAGCTCTTAAATGCGGTTCATAAAAAAAGACTGACACCTGCTGCGATGACGCAAGATGAAAAGAAAATTTATGACTTATTTTCATCTGTTGAAGAAGAAAATAAATTTTTAAGGGCAAAATATCGCCTAAGATCACAGCTGGGACAAAAAGAGCGGTTCCAGCAAGGCATTCTTTGGGCGGGTAGATATTTACCCATGATGGAAAAGATATTTCAAGAAGAAGGGCTTCCCATGGAATTGACACGCCTTCCTTTTGTAGAGTCCTCTTTTAACTTAAAAGCCATGTCTCGGGTGGGGGCTTCTGGGATTTGGCAATTTATGCGTTCTACAGGACAGCGGTTTTTACGCATTAATACGGCGGTTGATGAACGAAACGATCCCATTGAGGCAACTCGGGCCGCCGCCAAGCTTTTAAAAGTAAATTACAATGCTTTACAAAGTTGGCCCTTGGCTGTGACAGGATATAACCATGGAGGTGCAGGGATGATGCGTGCTGTCAAATCTGTGGGTTCCAAAGATATCATAGAGATTATTCAAAAATACCGTAGCCCCACATTTGGCTTTGCTTCAAAGAATTTTTATGCAGAGTTTTTAGCGGCCTTGGACGTAGAAGTAGAATATGAAAAATATTTTGGGGCACTCACCCCTGAGGCGCCTTTGAAATTTGAAGAAGTAGAGGTGCCAGCCTATATCAGTATTTCTGCCTTAACAAACTATGCAAAACTTCCTAAAAAATTAATTAAGCGGTTTAATCCGGGGCTGACGTATTATGTCTACGCAGGAAAGAAAAGAATTCCCAAAGGATATCGGCTTAAGTTACCAATCGGCACACAACAAACTTTCTTGGCAGCTTTTGATCAAATGCCCTCCAAGTACCAACACGATTCTCAAAGGCGGTTTGTGTATCATAAGGTAAGAAGTGGCGATACGCTTTCTTATATTGCCCGTAGGTATGGCGCGACGGTTGCATCGATTCGAGATGCAAATCGTTTGGGAAAATTCATTTACGCGGGACAAACATTGGTGATCCCAAGGTAAGTAAGATAGACAAAATGTTACAAATTACACCCCTGGGCGGTTTAGGCCAAATTGGCATGAATATGATGGTCATTGAGACAGCGCAAGATGCGCTGATCATTGATTGTGGGGTCATGTTTCCAGAAAGCAAAAACTTAGGGGTCGATCTGATCATTCCTGATTTTTCTTATCTTCAAAAAATAAAGCATAAAGTACGCGCCCTTCTTTTAACCCATGGGCATGAAGATCATATTGGCGCAGTCCCCTTTTTATTAAATCATCTTCAAACAAAAATTTATGGCAGTCGTTTTACATTGGCGCTTTTGAAACATAAACTGACTGAACATGGAAAGTCGAAGACAAAGCTCCACGTGGTTCAACCCCATGAATTGATCCAGGCAGGATGTTTTAAAATTGAATTTTTACAGGTCACCCATTCTATTGTAGATGGCATGGGGATAGCGATTCAGACCCCCATGGGAACAATGATTCATACCGCAGATTTTAAACTCGATGACCATCCCTATCATGGGCGAAGTATTACGCTTCAAAAATTTAAAGAGTATGGCAAAAAAGGAGTTCTTTTGCTCATGTCTGATAGCACCAATGTGGAACGTGAGGGAAAGGCGCTGTCTGAAACCAAAATTGCGCATGAGATTGAAAAAATATGTAAAACCGCCAAGAAAAAAATTATTTTTTCTGTGTTTGCAACCAATATTCGTCGCATCGAACAAATGTTTGAAATTGCTTTACGGCTGAATCGAAAAGTTGTTTTAAGTGGCAGGTCGCTTGAAACCAATGTCCCCATTGCCATTCAAGAAGGGTTCATTTCAAAAAAGGCGGCAAGTGTCCTTATGGATTTAGACGATTTAGATGCCCTAGAGCCTAAAAAAACCATGATCATTTGTACAGGCTCTCAAGCCGAAGAGCGCTCTGCTTTAGCGCGAATTGCAATCCGAGAGCATCGTTTGATTCAGGTTGAAAAAGAAGACTGTGTTATTTTATCTTCTCGTTTTATTCCTGGAAATGAAAAAGCGATTTCAGATCTTTTAAATAATTTATGCCGTCAAGGTGCGGATGTGTATTATGACAAAGTGGCAGATGTTCATGTTTCGGGGCATGCCCATGCCTCAGAATTAAGACGTATGATCGGAGCCGTAAAACCGAAATATTTTTTACCTGTGCATGGAGAATATCGGCATTTGGTGCGGCATTCAAAATTAGCTCAAGGAATGAAAATAAAAAAAGAGAATGTTTTTGTCTGTGAAAATGGCGAGCCTCTTATATTTCATGATGTAAATCGTGTTCAGAAAGGCCAAAAAATGAATTTAGAACGCGTTTTTGTAGAAAATGAGGGCTTAGACGATTTAAAGTTAGATGTTATCCGAAATCGAAAAAAACTTTCATTTTCCGGGATTGTTTTTGTGTGTTTGGTTCGAGACAAAAAAACAAAAAAACTGTTAAGTCCGCCGTATATATGGACGATGGGCGTTTTTGATGAAGTTCAACATGCGGCTTTTTTAAAAAAAGCCCATCACTATATCTTTCAAGTGGCAGATCAATATGCTGGGCCTTCAACGGATTTTTCAGAAGAAGTTCGACTCCAAACGCGGCGGTTTTTTAAGAGAAAAACAGGCAAGAAGCCGATTGTAAAGCCAATTGTTATTGATATTTAAGTCATTCCGAGCCCGAAGGGCGAGGAATCTCTTCTTCCAACTCTTTCAGAACTTCCAAAAATATTTTTTCTATTTCTGCTTCAGGGGTACCTTCCGGTAAGGGTGTTTTTAAAAAAGTTTCAAACTCTGTTTGGGGCGGTGTTTTCATAAAACTATGTTACAAAAAGGATTCCAGTAATTCCAATGACACCTGTGAGTGAAGCCAAAAGCAATACGGCATACGTTGGCGAAATCCCTTTTTTCACCAATTGGTGAGAGAGGTGGTTTGTATCTCCAATGTAAATCGGTTTGTGATTCCATGTGCGAATGAGAGTGACACAGAGGGTATCCAAGATAGGAATCGACATCAGAAGAAGAATCAGGAGTGTTGCCAGCCAAAAAGAATGTAAGTGAGAAGAAACATGATTAAATAAGAGAATTGAAAAACTTGCCACGGTGAATCCTAAAAATAAACTTCCTGTATCACCTAAAAAGATTTTTGCCTTTGGAAAATTAAAAGGTAAAAATCCTAAAAAGGCCCCAAAGAGCATAAAGAAGATTAAAGTGAGTAAGTAAGCCTGTGTCATAAAGGCAGAAAGTGTAAAGAGAAGGGCTGTGATACTTGCAATGCTGGTGGATAACCCATTCATATTATCCAATAAATTAAAAGAATTTGTAATAACGACGATCCAGGCAAAAGAAATGAGAACATCGAAGATAATATTGCCTGTAAGCTTAAAATACATGCCACAGCTTATGACAATGGCTGCTGCCAAAGCTTGGCTAAAAAGCTTAATTCGAAAATCGATCATTTTAATATCGTCTAAAATGCCCGTGAGTAGAATAAAAAGGGCAGCAAACATAAAAACACCCATTTGAATCCAAAATAGAGTTGAGTTCCCAAAAGAAAAAAACATGGGACCTTCCATGAAAAGTTTTCTTTGTAAGACCAAAAATAAAAAAGACATGCACAGTAAAAAACTTAAAAAGATGGCAATTCCACCCAACAGAGGCGTTGGAGTGGTATGAATTTTTCTGGCATTTGAGGGATAGTCTAAAATTTTAAGTTTTGTGGCCAGGCTTCGAACCAAGGGGGTTAAAAGATAGGTGAGTAAAAAAGCCGACAAAAACAAAATCACCAAAATGCGGTGCAGAACAAAACCTTCCATTAGCTGGTATCTTAGGGTTGATCTCAGCAAAACGTCAATATGTTTCATGGGGTCAGACCCCCTAGGTTTGACAGGAGGAAGTTAAAAAGCATATGCTGTTGAAAAATGAAGCGCTTTTTAAAAATGTTCGGTGTTTTTTGTATGCTTGTACTGGTTACAAGCGTCATTATTTTTAACATTATTGCAGCAAGTTTACCTGATATTATTACCCCTCAAGATTATAAACCCTGGGTGATGTCCGAAGTGTATGCCAAGGGTGGCGAAAAAATAGGCGAATTTTATGAACATCGGCGAAAACTCATTGCACTTCAAGATATCCCAGACAGTGTCAAAAAAGCGTTTATTTCAGCAGAAGATTCTCATTTTTATTCCCATCGTGGTGTTGATATGATGGCCATTTTTCGAGCAGCCCTCATTAACTTTAAAGCCAGGCGATTTGAACAAGGGGGATCTACCATTACACAACAAGTGGCGAGGTCTCTTCTTTTAACCCGTGAAAAAAAATTATCACGTAAAATAAAAGAAGCTATTTTAGCCATGAAGCTTGAAAAGCATCTTTCGAAAGATGAGATCCTTTATTTGTACTTGAATGAAATTTATTTGGGACATGGCGCCTATGGCATTGTGGCTGCCTCTGAAAATTATTTTGGAAAAGATGTCAGAGATTTAACGTTGGCTGAAGCAGCGATTCTGGCGGGTCTTCCCCAAGCCCCTTCCAGGTATTCGCCGCTCATTAATCCGCAAAGTGCAAAGGAAAGACAAGTCTACGTCCTTCGACAAATGGTGGGGGCTGGATATATTTCAAAAAAAGAAGCCTTTCAAGCCAACGAAGCCATTTTAGAATTTCACCCTAGAAGTGATTTGAATTTAACGGTAGCGCCTTATTTTGTAGAGCATGTTCGACGCTATTTACTCGAAAAATATGGATTTGAAAAAGTGATGCATGAAGGACTTCAAATTTATACAACTTTAGATATTGCATTTCAAAAACAGGCCAATACATCGATTGAAAAAGGGCTTCGAGAAGTTGATAAACGTCAAGGGTATCGTGGCCCTCTGGAACATTTTGGCGCAGCAGAAAAAATAAAAACTTTTTTGGAAGGCAAAAAAGATGAGACCTTTGAAGCAGGCGAAATTTATCAAGGCATTGTGACCCAACTTGATGATCGAACCAAAGAAGTTTTGGTTTCATTGGCTCAAAAAGAAGATAAAGCGGTTCAAGGAAAAATTCCATTTCAAGAAATAAGGTGGGCCAGAAAACCAGATCCCAATAAATATTATCTCTATAATTTGCTCCAAAAACCCTCAGAAGCTTTCAAAGTGGGAGATCTCATTGAAGTTCGCATCATTGAAAAGAAAGAAGACGCGCCTTGGCATTTCAATTTAGAACAAATGCCGATTGTGGAAGGGGCTTTGTTTTCATTTGAGCCCAAGACAGGCCATGTCAAAGCCATGGTGGGCGGATTGGATTACCGAAGAAGTGAATTTAATCGTGTCATTCAAGGGGAAAGACAAGTGGGATCTACGTTTAAGCCCATTATCTATGGTGCGGCGTTAGAAAAAGGGTATACGCCCGCAAGCGTTATTGTAGATTCCCCGATTATTTATCAAGAGGGCGAAAAAGAAATTGAAGATCAGTGGAAACCTAGAAACTATGCGCAGAAATTTTATGGAGATACGATTTTTGCCAATGCCCTTGCGTATTCTAGAAATATTGTGACGATTAAAATTGTTCAGGATATTAAAATTGAAACCGTTATTGAATTTGCCAAAAGACTGGGGATTACAGCACCTTTGATTGAAGACTTATCCATGGCCTTAGGTTCTTCCAGCCTTACCTTGGAAGAAATGTGTAAAGTCTTTGCAATTTATGCAAACCAGGGGAAAAAACAAGCCCCCATTTATATAACAAAAGTGGTGGATCGTTATGGAGAAGTTCTAGAAGCCCAACTTCCATTAGCGGAAACCGAACAAGTTGTTACGCCTGAACTTGCGTATTTAATGACGAATTTGTTGCAAGGTGTTGTAAAACGCGGCACAGGGAAAGATGTGAATGACTTAAATTGGCCATTGGCGGCAAAAACGGGAACCACCAGTGATTATGCAGATGCGTGGTTTATGGGGTATAGCCCAGAGCTTTTAACAGGGGTATGGGTGGGCCATGACGTTCGCCAAAAAATTGGAGAATATGAAACCGGCTCTAAGGCAGCCGTTCCCATTTGGAAAAGATATATGGAAGAGGTGCTTAAAGCTTATGAAAAAAAAGAATTTGAGGTGCCAGGGAGCATTGTTTTTGTAAACATTGATCAAGAAACTGGAAAGGCGGCAACTCAAAAAACAAAATATCGTCTCTCCCAAGCCTTTATTGCAGGGACAGAGCCTCAGGAAATTGCAAAAAATTCTCCGCAATCTAAAAAACTAAAAGAAGAAAATACAGAGTTTTTTAAGGAAGATTTTTAAATGCGATTTTCAAAATGGGCTTTTTTGTTCGTTTGTCTTATGCATATCAATCTATTTGCTTTGTCTTCCCATGAAAAACTTGAATTTGATGTAAAATATTTTTGGATTTTTCCAGTGGGGAAACTCCAAATTTCGATATCCCCTTATTTAATGGATCGGCAAGATATTCATCGTTTGTCTGCAACGTATACTTCTCCCAAGTGGTTTTCTTGGATTTTTCATGTTCGGGGCAAAGTAAATTCCTATGTACATGCTGCAACGCGCTTTCCATTACGCTATGAAGAATTTTATGCCTATACGGGGCATGATCCAGAAAACAATGTTTTGGTTTACGATCAAGAGCGGGGTTTGGTTTATATTGATCGAAATGGTCAAAAAGAATCGAAAGAAATTCCGATGCAAACCTTAGATCCCTTATCTACCGTTTATTTTTTAAGAGAAAGGGCATGGACGGTTGGAGATCACCAGGAATATAACTTAAATAGTCACCAAAATAATTATCGTTTTGAAGTAAATTGTATTGAAGATTCTAAGTATGTACATCTTTTGGGAAAACTCACCCGGCGGGACTCAGAAGAGAAAAATCCAAAAATAAAATTTAAGGTTTGGTTAACGCGAGATGATAAACGGCTGCCTGTGAAGCTTTATCTTTGGACGCATCTGGGGCCCGTTACGCTTACTTTGCGTGACGCGTAAGTTCCCAGTATTTTGCCCATTTTAAGAAGTGTTCAAGCCCATACAAAACAGAAAAAATAAATCCATGCCAGCCGTCCCTGTACCCTCTTTTTATGATATATAATTTCCAAATGGTTTTAAAAGGTTTGTAATATAAATTTCTTCTAACTTTTTTCCAGGGCAAAATGCCATGTGTTTCAAAAAGTTCTTTTGCAAATAGGCCCGTATAGCGATTATGACGTTCTAACCATTGATGGAGCGTTTGAAAAGGATAGTGCTCAATATGCGTAGGAAGTGTTCCAACCGAACCTTGGATGTCTAATCTTTCGTGGACGTGGCCATGAAAGCGGGCTTTACTTTTTAAGTATAAAATTTGAATCTGATGGTTCCACGTTTTCATACAGCGGCCTAGAAAATGGTTTTTTCGAAATGTTTTATAAGCGCTGTGACGAGGCGTATTTCGAATGGTTTCAAATTTTTCTTTAAAATCTTTTGGAACAATTTCATCTGCATCGAGTTGCAAAATCCATTCACTTTTTGCCTGATCGGCCCCAAAATTTCGATCTTCGCTAAAGCTTCCTTGGAAAGGATGGATAAAAACTTTGTCCGTATATTTTTTACAAATTTCAAGTGTTGGATCTGTGCTTTGGCCATCTACAATAATAATTTCATCTGCCCAGCCATAAACACTTTGAAGACAATTTTCAATTTGTGAGGCTGCGTTTTTAGTCAGAATAACGGTAGCAATCTTTTTTTGAGGAAGCATTGTTATAAAGGTATATTCTGTTTTCGTATTTGGGGAGCACTTACAACGCGTAAAATATTTTGAGGAAGTTGTCCTCCCATTTGTCCCATGCTGTGTTCATACCGTCTGGCTTTAGAAGCTGGAGGATAGGGAATATTGAGTTGCTTACGCACACTTTTTTCTAAATGGTCACGCCACTTTACAATGTCGGTGGCGGAAAGATGGTCTGTATACACAAACGATTGATACCCGCCATTGGGGTCGCCCTTATAGTATTTTGCCGTGCCTGAATAATCCACTTCATAAGAATATAAGCGGTCGCCTTTAAATTCATAAGCCCACACATTTTTTGCCTCGTCGTGTAAGATGGCATCATCGTAGTAGGGGGTTCCTGGATAGGTTGTAATAATGGTCATATCAAAATCGTCTGGTTTTACATCAACGAGCCATTGTAATGTTTCTTGAACCGTTTCTTCAGACTCTCCAGGATGGCCCAGCGACATAAGGGCCTTTACTTTTAGGCCATATTTTTTTGCAATTTCTACGCATCGTGTGTTTTCGTCTTGGGTGGCGCGTTTATTAATATTCCTTAAAATTCTTGGAGATCCACTTTCATAGCCACACAGAAGCCACCTGAACCCAGCTTTTACCATGGATGCGGCCTGTTCTTCTGTAAAAAGTTGGGCTTTGACAAATCCCCGCAAGCGAAACTCTGTTTTTTCTTTCTTTTGAAGTTCTGTGATCTGATTCATGAGTTCTACCATTTTTGGATTTACATTGAGTTCATCGTCATAGAGCATAAAGCCGCGAACCCCATATGTTTTATAAAGATGGTGAATTTCGGAAACCACACTTTCAGAACTTCTCTGGCGCGTTCTTCTTAAGAAAGGAGAATATCTTCCGCCACAAAATCCACATGCAAAGGGGCATCCCAATTGCGCAATGAGGCTCATGGCCGGAAATTCATCAATGGTATAATGATAGGAGCTTGCATCGACAAGATGCCTTGACGGAAAAGGTTGTTCGTCCAGATCTGAATTGGTTAAAAACATTTTAGATTTTGGATCGTCTGCATCAATTAGATTTGGAGCATTCTTTTTTAAAGCTTCAAAAACAGAAAATTCGCCATCACCTGCAACCAAAATATCAAATTCATTTTGAAGCTGTTGAAATGCTTTGTGTGCTCTTCCATTTTGGAGTTCTTTTTTTTGCTCTCGCTTGTACGCGGCCGTGACCAACGTAATATGCGGACCTCCTAAAATAATTTTTGCCTTCGGATTTGCATTTCGAATGGCTTGGGCGACTTTTACAGCCTGGGGCAATTGAGGGGTCGTAGCTGTAATTCCAAACGTTGTACTTTTGGTATTTTGCATATGGATTTGAATCACTTCTTCATAGTTTGCAATGCCAGAAAGATCTAAGAATTCAATGGTGTAGCCTTCTTTTTCAAGCATGGCAGCTACTTTTAAGATGCCCAGCGACATAAATACACGCTCATCTAATAAAAATACAGAAGGGGGCGTAATCAGAGTGATGGATTCTTTAGCAAACTGTGCCGACATCTTTAAAATGTATAAAATTTTATGATTTACGTCAATTTTTGTTATTTAAAAGGTGTGTTGCAATTTTTAAGACATGGTCTACGGAAAGTTCAGTTAAGCACAGCCTATTTTCACACTTCGGCATGCGAAAGTTTCGGTAACAAGGCCGGCAGGCTAAGTCTTCCTGATAAGCCACACAATGTGTTTTTTGCGCACTATAAGGCCCATAGGTTTTTTCATCCACCGGGCCATAAATGGCAATGGAAGGCGTTTTGAGTGCTGTGACAAGGTGCAAAGGCCCACTTTCAGAGCCAATGACAAGTTGTGAGGCATGCATTAAATAGGCGAGTTCTTGCAGAGAAGTTTGGCCAGCTAAATTGATACAAGGGCTTTTCATTTCAGATTGGATCTGGTCACATAAGTTTTTTTCCGAGAGACTCCCAATGAGAAAAATTTTTGCATGGAAGGTTTTACTGAGCGTGTCACCCAGCTTTGCATAAGAAGACATCGGCCAATAACGATTTTGTGCATTGGGGCCCCAACTTGCGCCTCCTCCGGGTAAAAAACATATTTTTAGATCCTGCTCAGTTACATGATATTTTTCACCGGGATCTAAAAAAAAGTCTAACTTTTTGTGAATAACGCCCGGGTCTAAATTTAAAAATCGTAAAAGATCGCTATAATGAGATGCTACATGCTTTTTTTCAAAACCATTTTTAATTTTTATTTTTTGCGTTAAAAAGAGGCCCCTTTTTTTATATTGAAACCCAAATCGATATGGAACTTTCCAGAAAAACTTCGCAAAAAAACCATATTCATTGGTATTGGAAAGATCAAACAAGACGTCAAATTTATTGCGATGGATTGTTGAATGCAATTTCCAAAGATAAGCGATTCTTTGAAAGCGAGGAAGCGACCTGTAATGGTCTTTATCATACACATAAATTTCATTGATATGGGGATTATTTTTTAAAAGCTCCTTTGTTCTGGAGCCGATTAGAATTGAAATATTCGATTTTGGAAAATGCTCTCTGAGGGTTCGAATGAGTGGGGTTGAAAATAAAACATCGCCAATGCCATAGGGATTTACAATGAGGAACTTAGAGGTAGGGTAAAGCTGCACGATACACCTCCTCTACTTTAAGCGCCTTTAAGCAATCAAAATCAAGTTTACAAAGATGTGCAAGGCAAGGATTACATCCAATATCTTTCTGTAAAATGGTATGCGGGCCTTGAAGCGGTGCCCATCTTTTGGGTCCTAGGCCAGGCTGCGTTCTTCCAAAAAGGGAAAGCGTGGGTGTTTTCATCGCAGAAGCCAAATGCATGGGCCCTGTATCTGCTGTAATATGGAGTTTGGCCTCGCTTAAAAGCGCGCCCAATTCCTTTAAACTAAAACTTTCTGCCAAAATATAAGCTTTTTGCTTCATGTTTTTTGCAACTTCCTGGCAGGTTTTTTCCGACCCAATGAGAATGGGGAAAAGACCTTGTTTTTCCAAAATCAGGTCGCACAAACTTGAAAAATAAGTGCTTGGCCATTGTTTGGAAGGGCAACTTGCAGAAACATTCATAACGGCAAAGGGTTTTGTCCAGCCCTTAATCTTTAAAAAATGATTTACGCTCTCTTGCGTGCGCTTTGAAACATGAAACGCTAAATTTCTACTGTTTTTGGGAGAAATATCCATAAATTGTAAAAGATCTTCATTGTAAAAGCTTTCTGATTTTTTGCCCTCGCCTTTTAGATCTGGGAGTGTATGTGTTAAGACATAAGATGATTTTCGGTTATAGCCAATTCTTTTGGGAATGCCCGCTAAAAAACTTATCCAATGGTTTCTGTTTGAGGGATTCAATGCAATGGATACATCAAACGATTTTTTACGAAGTGCTCTTGCAAATTGAATCGTTCGCAAAAAATTTTTATAAAGATTTTTTTTGTCGTATACAATAACTTCATCTAAAAAAGGGTTGTCTTCAAGAATTTCTGCCGTTTGAGGCGTCGTTAAAAATGAAATATGTATCGTGGGATAAGCTTTTCGAATGAGCTCAATGCAAGGCGTGGTTAAAACCACATCTCCAATGCGGTCCGTTCTAATCAGTAAAATTTTTTTCATGTAAAATTTTCCAGTTTTTAATTTCTTGAAAGACAGTTTCAGAAGATATGTCATCTAAGCTTTTGGATGAAATCACTTTTGCATGGGGGGTATTGAGGGGGCCATTCAATTCGGCTGATGTTGGGCCATATAAGGCAATGACGCGTGCTTTGGATGCTGCGGCCAGGTGCATGGGGCCTGTATCGCCCGTAACCACGCAAAATGCATGGTGAAATAAATTGGAAAGGTCTACAAAATTTGTTTTTCCACATAAGTCGATGACGGGAGCTTCAAGCTTCGTTTTAATTTCTGTAATCATGTGAGAATCGGACTTTACACCGGTTAAAACAATCTGCGTGCCATATGTTTCATAGAGTTGATTTCCAAGTGCGATATAGTGATTCGTAGGCCATCTTTTGGGCGGCCAATTGGATCCGGGATGAAAAACAACATAAGATTTTTCACGGGGGACACCCAGGGCCTTTTTCGGAAAATGATAGGCATAGGTGGGTGATTCGGGCGTTGGAATGCCCAGTTCATTTAATAAAGTAAGCCATTTTTTCATTTTATGGATCGGTTTACTGGGGGTAGATATGGCCTTTGAAAGTATATCCCCTCCTTCGTTTAAAGCATAACCATACAATTTTAAAACACCTGAAAGTTTAAAAAGTCTGGCTCTGGTTTTAGAGGTATGAAACAAAAATCCAAGTGTCCAAGGGCCTTTCAATTTTGCTTGATGGCGAAGATGCCATAGCACATAAATTTTTTGAAAAAAACTTCGGTCTTGAATGGCAATGACTTCATTTAAATAAGGTTGGTGGTCTAAAAGTCCTTGATAGGGTTTGGGGACAATGACAGAAATCCAGGCATTTGGAAAATAGGTTCTTAATGCCAAAAGCGCCGGCGTCGTAAATAAAATATCACCCAACCAATTGGGCAAAAACACAAGAATTCTATGTGGAGACTTGTTTTTGAACATAAGTTATGGCGCTTAGGACTTGATTGGGTTTGATTTGTAGCATGCAGCTATGGTGTTTGCAAGACGGCTTGTAGCAAGGGCCGCATTCTGTTTTTTCTTGTAAAATTTTTAAATTTTTCGCTGGGGGCGCATGAAATTTTGCATGTGTGGGACCAAAAAGCGCGACCGTTGGTTTTTGATAGGCCGCGGCCAAATGTAGGGGGAGAGAATCTGAGGTCATGACTACTGCTGCATTTTGAATCACGTTACAAAGGGTTTCAAAATCTGTTTTTCCAACCAAAGAATGAATTTTATTCATGGGTAGAGGTGCGTTGTGTTGAATAAAATCCAAAACTTCTTTTTCTTTGGCAAGATCGTTTTTGTCGCCCGTAAAAACAATGTCGTATCCTTCCTGAATGAGTCCGATAACTGTTTGTGCAATATACGCCGACGGCCATTTTTTAGTTTCCCAGCTACCTCCTAGGTTGATGACAATGTAATGAATGTCATCCCTCGCGGGAGAGCTCTCTACAAAAACCTCCAAAGTGTCATCCTTGGGTGAAATTCCAATTTGTTTTAAAACCTGAAACTGATGTTCCACAGGGGGCAGAGGTCTTTCGGGGGCAGCATGGGTGAGAAGCTGTTTTCCAAAATTTCTTTCATACCCCAGTCGTTTTTTAACTTTTCCAAAATAAGCTAAAAGATGTGTCCATTTTGTATTTTGAAAATCAAAAGAGAGATCAAAATGTTCTTTTTTAATTTTTCTGGAAAATTGCCATAGGGTTAATTTTAATTTTTGTTTTGGGAGCATCCAAATTTCATCGATATAAGGACAGTTTTCCATCATGCTTTTAAAACGGGGGTCGGTAAGCAACGTGATTTTTGCTTTTGGAAATTCTTTTCGAAGGGCTCGAAGTGAGGGAGAAATTAAAACCAAATCCCCCCAAGAGCTGAGTTTAATGATTAAAATCTTTGAAACATTTTTGTAGCATTGAAGTGTTTTTTCAAACATCCCTTCGTTTCGAAAATGATCTTCCACAAATTTTCTACCATTTTTTTGAAGTGTTGTTTTTAGATTCGCATCTTTTAAAAGTCTCGCCATTGCATTTGCAAGTTCCAAGGGAGTGTGCGGCGGAACCAACAACCCTGTTTTTTCATGTTCGATAATTTCTTGAAAACCCCCCAAGCGTGTTGCAATGACAGGAACCCAACAGGCTTGGGCTTCAATGATGACACGACCAAAAGATTCTGGATAGGTCGATGGGGCCACTAAAATATCTATTTTTTGAAGGACTTTTTCAATGTCTTCTTGATGGGGTTTAAAAGTAATATGGTTTTCTAATTGTAAATCTTGAGTCAGCGATTTTAATTCGCCCAAATAACTTTCGCTTTCTACTTTGCCAATGATCCAGGCTTGAAATGGAAAGCCATTGGCTTTTAAGTGAGACAGCGCTTGAATAAAATCTTTGTGGCCTTTAATGGGGGAGATGCGGCCAATAAGAGAAATTATGGGTATTTCCATAGCACATGACGATACATCTTCTTTAGAACCGGCAGTCGCCCCGCTCCAGCGGCGGGGCGCTGCTTGCCCCTCTCGGCCCGTTTGCGCTGCGCGACCAAGCCAAACGGGCCTCCGAGAGGCTTCTAAAGAAGATGAATCGTCATGTGCTATGTTTATGCCATCAGATTTCTTAAACACATTCAAATCTACGCCT
>Ga0155199_1060_pt3 | contig 16201 bp, 19 predicted proteins | sample RifCSPhighO2_02_FD_106167 | JGI IMG/M metagenome (GOLD analysis project Ga0155199, IMG submission 106167) | Deltaproteobacteria bacterium RIFCSPHIGHO2_02_FULL_40_11
TTTTTATTCAGATAAAACGCGCACATGGGGACCGATCTCTTCGAGATCCGTCCCCAACAGGAACGGTAGTTTTTGGATATTTAGTTTTAGAGAGGGATTACAAAGATCCTCTTAGTTAAGGAGAGTGACATGTACATTTTTTTAGCTGCTACTGCGGTGGTGGGTGCCAGATACAATGCTTTGGATTTGGTGATGAACGCAGGGCCCATGGTAAAATTGGTGATGTTGATTTTAATCGTGGCTTCCATTGCCTGTTGGGCCATTATCTTTGCAAAGTATCTTATGTTTCGAGACGTCCGGCGTGAAACGGATACCTTTTTAAGTCAATTCTATGAGGGGATTTCATGGGACGAGCTCTTTAAACGGAAACGGCATTTTCAAAATTCCCCATTGGCGCATGTCTTTCAAGCAGGTTTTACGGAGGTTCAAAAAAGTTATAAGGAACAGGCTACCAAAACCATTGATGAGCAGCATTTTGATAATGTGATTCGTTCCATTCGAAGAGCCATTAACGCAGAAACAGTGCGACTTGAAAAAGCCGTTTATTTTTTAGCAACCACAGGCGCAACAGCTCCCTTTGTGGGGCTATTTGGAACAGTTTGGGGAATTATGAATTCTTTTCAAGGCATTGGCGCAACAGGCGTTGCAAATTTGGCCGTTGTGGCCCCCGGTATTTCCGAAGCACTCATTGCAACAGCCATTGGCTTGGCCGCAGCCATTCCAGCGGTGGTCGCCTATAACTTTTTTCAGTCCAAACTTCGGGTATTTGTTTCGGAAATGGAAAATTTCGCGTCTGATTTTACGAATATCCTAAAAAGGAATCATTAAAATGGCATTTCAAAACGGCAACAATCGTTCGGTGATGGGGGACATTAATGTAACGCCCTTGGTCGATGTGATGCTTGTTTTATTGATTATTTTTATGATTACAACGCCGCTCATGGAACAAGGCATTCCCATCGATCTTCCCCAAACCAAAACCACATCCATTGATCCTTCTGAAAAACAAATGGTTTTGGTGATTACCAAAAATAAAGATGTTTTTTTAGGGAAAGAAAAACTTCAGTCCAAAGATCTTGAAAAAAAACTGGTAGAGGCGCTGGGCAATATCAAACGCAGAGAAGTTTTTATTCGTGCAGATCGCAGTGTTGAATACGGTTTTGTTGCAGAAATTATGGCGCGTGTAAAAAGCGCCGGGATTACACGGATTGGTTTGGTGACAGAGCCGCTTCAAAGGTAATTCATGAAGCAATATGCCTACTTAAGTCAATTTTCAAATGTGTATTTTCAAAAGGCACTCATCGCTTCTGGTATTTTGCACTTTCTGGTTGTAACCCTCACCTTTGTAGCGCCGTATATTCACATTTTAAAAGGAAAGCAGGCGACGCTAAAGTATGCTTCTACGGTGCGGGTCGATATTATTGATTTACCTGATGAAGTGCTTCACAAATTAGATCAACCTATTCTTTCGACCCAAGATGCCATTCAAAGTTTGCGGAAAAACATTGAAACAGACTACGAAGATCCTGACGCGCTTCAATTTAAAAGCAAAGCTGCCGTTGAAAAATTAAAATCGCAGGCCCATTCTGCCATTGCCCGACTCAAATCGCTTCAAAAGCTGGAAACTGAAAAAATCGCAGTCAAAAAAGAAGTGTTACGAAAAGGAAATGTTCAAACCCCCGGGGCTTCAATTCCTTCTGCTGCGCCGGAAACTGGAGAACTCTTGGATGCCTATGGCAGTGAAGTTCGAGAAAAAATTAAACTCAGATGGGCGCTTCCATTTTATTTGCGGCAAAAAGAAGACCTGTCTGGAAAATTGACGATTTATTTGGATTTAGATGGCTATCTCATTCGAAAAGAAATTGTTTCCAGTGGCAATAAAGATTTCGATGATTTTATGAACCGTGCCTTGGAAGAATCTCTCCCGTTTGTGAAAGTCCCAGAAAATATTCAACGGGATGTAAGATACGATGGCATTGTGATTGATTTTTATGCAAAGGAGCTGATGTGATGAAAAAAATATGTTTATGGATCATTGTGGGACTGTTTTTTGCCGGGCCTCTTCAAGCCAAGAAAATTTATATTACAATTGACGATGCAAAATTACGAAAATCACTGGTCACAGTTTTCCCCTTTAAAAGTATTGGAGACACACATGAAGGCTTTAAGCAGGCTTCCATCGTTCAAGACACGGTTTTGTCCAATTTAGCGTTTACAGGTATTTTCGATTTTATCGATCCCAAAGATAAATCCCCTTTTGAAAGCAAAGGTTATAATCTCGGCGATATTGATTTTAAAGAATGGGCAAAATTGGGAACCGAATTTTTAGTGAAAGGGGGCTATAAAACGCTAGACAAAAATTTTCATTTAGATGTGCGTGTGTATGACATTAAAAGTGCAAAACTGGTTTTTGGAAAAGAATATATTGCCGCAATTCAAGATGCCAAAGTCCTTGCCCATGAATTTTCGGATGACATTATGGAAAACCTAACGGGGCAAAAGGGTATTTTTCGAACCAAGGTTTTATTTGTGTCAGATAAAACCCGTCACAAAGAATTGTATGTGATGGATTTTGATGGATCGAATATTCAACAACTCACCAAACATGAATCGATTCTTTCTGCACCTGCTTGGGCGCCCTTTGGAACGCATGTTACTTATTCCAGATATGCGACGCATAAAAAAAATATTAAAAACTTAGATCTTTTTATGCTTGAGCTTTCTTCTGGAAAAGAAATTTCACTTTCTACACATACAGGGCTCAATACAGGGGCAAAATGGTCACCAGATGGAACTCAATTGGCAGCAACACTTTCTCTTCACGGAAATCCAGAAATTTATTTGATCGATCGCAGAGGAAAAATTCTGCATCGTATCACCCAACATGGGGCCATTGATGTAGAACCTTGTTTTTCCCCGGATGGTAAGAAACTTGTCTTTTCATCGGGCAGAGCGCCTTACGCCCATCTTTATTTACTAGAAGATTTATCTTCTTCTGAGGCCACACGCTTAACGTTTGCAGGGAGGTATAATTCTTCTCCGGCATGGTCTCCAGATGGAAACCAAATTGCTTTTTCAGCACAACTTGAAGGGCATTTTGATTTATTTTCTGTGCAGCCCAATGGGCGTGGCTTAAGAAGGCTCACCAAGTCTGAGAGAGGCAAAAATAACGAATATCCCAGCTGGTCGCCAGACGGACGCCATTTGGTGTATACGTCGAATGAATCTGGAACCTATGATTTATACATGATGAATGCAGATGGCAGCGCTGTGCACAAAATTTTATCAAATTATGGCAATATTACCTATCCTGCGTGGTCTCCTTATCTGAAATAGCTGCCTGTGGATAGCCTGTGGATAAGTCTGTTGATCTCCAACCGCTGATATAAAATTAAGCAGCCTACTTGAGCTTAAATACTTATGTTTTTTCTAATACTGGTTAAATGTTAATCAAAAAAAAGTTATCCACAGGTCTGTGGATAACTCATGAAAAATGATCTATTTTTTCTTGAAAATAGCGATTCAATCAGCGTTTTAGCTGATTGCACAAATTTTCATCTTTTTGATTAAATCTTGCGATCAATATCATAACCTATGGCCAATCCCCCAATTTTTGAAAGGTTTTGGTACAAAAGGCCGAGCTGTCGGTCGACTTTGCTTTTATATTTGAGCTGTGCGCCAGATTTTCCAAAGGTGAGCGGTTGAAAAAGATGTGTTCTGGATTTTGTCAGATTTTTTTCAGTTTGATCTGTGTAGGCTCGAATATAGCCGCCTAAGATGTCATTTCCAATAAGGTATACAACCATCTCGCCTTGCAGATTTTTAAAGATCGGACGGACAGGTAATGTCTCATGGACAATCACATCATTAATGACAGCTTGTGTTTTGGCGGACGTTTTTTTCTTTTTCTTGGCCAAAAACAGTTTTTTAAGTTCTCTCGGTGAGCGAATGGTTAAGATCCCCATGCCGTAGGTGCCTGTATTATTTTTAATTTGAATTTGAGGTCTTTCTTCAATTTGATATTTTTGATGCTTATCATAAAGATCAATCAATAATTCTTCTGTTGCGCGTGTAATTTTTTCAACACCACTTTTTTCGTCAAAATTTACATGTGCTTCCAAATTGTATAAAGATGCAAAAAGCCAGGGATCGAGTTCTGTTTCTCTGCAAAAGTCTGCGATCAATGTATTATACATATGATAATGGTCGCTCACTTTACGTTTTGGATTTACCAGCGCACGTCTGTGCGGTGTAATGGGTTGAGCAACATTTAAGAGTTTATGGACCTGTTCAATCGGAAATGAATCTGCGACATAAATAAATTCTGGGTCAAAATTTTCGCAAATGAGACGATTGGATTCAATGCGTGTGGATAAAATTTCCAATGTTTTTTTCTTAGAGGTTTGCGCGCGAAAAGGGGTTGAAATTTGCTCTAATGTGGCCAGCTGTACTTTAAAACCACTTTTTTTCATGAGTCGCACCAGAAGATCGAAGTGATCATATACAAAAGGATTCGTATGGGTTGTGGATACTAAAATCAAAACACGTTTTAACTTGCCCAATTCCGAATAGAAACGACTAAAATATTTTTTTATTAAATTAGAGGCATTGGAAAGGTCTGTGGTGCTTAAAGTATTGAGTCCTTTTGGGAAAAGATCAAATTCTGTGACAGCAACTTTAAAGCCCGCATCTCGGATGGTAACAGCAGACATAAATGGAATCGGGACCTTTTTTGCGTGATTTTCAAACCAGGTTGAAAGTGCGTAACTCTTCTTTTTTATTGAGGAAATGACTTCTTTTTGCATCTTTTCCGTGACCTCTTTTAAGGGGCTATCAAGTGATTGTTTTTTAGGCAGCAAACATAACAGAAAAAAAAGGACTTCGCAAGCCCCCCAAAATTAGGCTTTGGGAGTTACTTTGGAAGGCGGGGAATAATATTTTTTTCCTTGGAGCTCTTTGGGAAGGTGTGGATGGGTTACCTTTCCCTCTTTTTGGTGATGGGCATATTGATATCCTGAACCATAGTTTAGATTTTTCATCAGTTGTGTGGGGGCGTTTCGAAGATAAAGGGGGACATCTAAGTTTCCTTTGGTTTGAACGTCTTTCGTTGCCAAAAGAAGCGCTTCATAAGAAGCATTACTTTTGGGAGCCGTGGCCAGGTAGGTGGCACATTGCGCTAACGGAATTTTAGCTTCGGGGAGTCCGACAAAGTGGACAGCTTGCATGGTCGCCACTGCCAGTGTCAAGGCATGAGGCTGGGCGTTTCCAATATCTTCCGATGCAAAAATCATCATGCGTCTTGCAATAAAAAGGGGATCTTCCCCGGCTTCAAGCATGCGGCACATCCAATACAGCGCAGCGTCTGGATCCGAACCCCTTAAACTTTTAATAAAAGCTGAAATAATATTATAGTGTTCTTCTGCATTTTTATCGTAATAGAGACTTTTTCTTTGAAGGGCTTCTGAAACCGTTTCTAAGAGAATTTCTGGATGTTTTTCTTTCAGCGATAATTCATGTGCAATTTCTAAAGTATTCAGTGCACTTCTGGCATCACCATTCACAGAGCCGGCTAAAAAAGAAAGAGCGTCGGGATGAATGCCAAGTTTATTTTTCCCAAGCCCGCGAAGGGTGTCATTTAGGGCATTTACAATAATTTTTTCTAAGGCGTTGGGATCCAGCTTTTGCAAAACCAAAACCCGTGTTCGAGATAAAAGAGGAGAAATCACGGCAAACGAAGGGTTTTCTGTGGTGGCGCCCATAAAGATCGTTGTCCCTTTTTCCACATGGGGCAAGAGATAATCTTGTTGGGATTTTGTAAAGCGATGGATCTCATCAATAAATAAAACCGTTGTTTTTTGATAGAGCATTTGGCGTTCCTGGGCTTTTTTCATAATTTCGCGAAGTTCTTTGACGTTTGAAGTAACCGCAGAGGTCGATACAAATTCACTTTCAGTTTCCTGGGCCAAAATGCGCGCCAGTGTGGTTTTCCCAACCCCGGGCGGACCCCAGAGGATCAAAGAAAACAATTTTTTATTTTGAAGCAATTTTCTTAAAATTTTGCCTTCACCGACCAAATGCGTTTGGCCCACAAATTCTTCAATGGTTTTGGGGCGCATTTTTTCAGCCAAAGGCGCACGCAAGTTTTGTTTGTGTGTGAAAAGGTCCATGCGAGAATGAAAGTACCATGCTGGGATGAAGATGCAACCGTTGTAAATTCTTTGAGGGCATGCTAAATTTTGAAATACCATGCCGTTAAAACTCAAAAAAATTGGCATTCTTTTAAAAGAGGGCCACGCCAAAGCCGAAACTTTATCCCAGGAGCTTGTGCCGTGGTTAGAATCCAAAGGCTGTGAAATTTTAAAAGAGCAATTTGAAAAAGCAGATTTACTCTTAACCTTAGGCGGTGATGGAACGCTGATTCGCGGGGTTGGGCTTTTAAAAGGGAAAAAAGTACCAGTCCTTGGGATTCGGTTGGGAGAGCTTGGCTTTTTAACGCAGGTTTCTCCGGATGAATATCAAGGCGCGATTTTACCTATTTTAGAAAAAGGACCTGAAATTGAAGAAAGAATTAAGGTTCAAGCCACGATTACAAGAAAAGGCGAAGCGTTTGCAACCATTCATGCGTTAAATGATATTGTGCTTCACACAACAGGCACGGCCAGAATTGCAAATTTTAAAGTTTCTTTAAATGGACATTATTTTTCAACGGTAAAGGCAGATGGTCTCATTATTGCGACGCCCACGGGATCGACAGCATATTCTTTTGCAGCGGGCGGGCCCATTATTGAACCCGCACATCCAATGATGGTTTTAACCCCGATTTGTCCACAAACCATGGCGAATCGTCCGTTGGTGATGTCCGATCATTCAAAGATTGATGTTTCTTTAGAAGGAATGAATTCCGAAGTGCTTTTGACGGCTGATGGACAAGAAGCCCTTCCGATTCATAAAGAAGACCAGGTGACGGTTCAAAAATCTGGGCAAAAAGCGTATTTTGTAAAGCTGCCGAATGTACATTATTTCGATGTTTTACGGAAAAAACTCTTTTAGTTGACACTCTTTTAGGCATTTCTATATACTACTCTAAATTGCATTACATTATATATAGGGTAACTTTATGAGGCTCAGCACAGCAGGGGCATCGGACATTGGCAAAGTTCGTAAGATGAATCAAGATCGTTATATTTGTAACGACGATGCCAAGCTTTATGTGGTTGCAGATGGCATGGGGGGGCATCAAGCCGGGGATGTTGCCGCCAAAATGGCTGTCGACGAACTCAATCAAACCTTTTCTTTTAAAAAACATTCTTTAGATCCTGAAAAACACTTGGTTCAAACCATTCACAATGCGAATGCGAAAATTTACGAAAGCGCAAAAGAAAACTCAGAATTTAAAGGCATGGGGACAACGGTTACAGCGTTATATTTTACAATGGATTCTGTGTACATTGCCCATGTGGGAGATTCTCGTGCCTATTTAATGCATGGAAAACATATTTGGCAGCTTACAGAAGACCATTCCCTGGCTTCGAATGAAATGGTCAGCGGCCTCAATGTCCCACTTAAAAATGTTTTAACGCGCTCTGTGGGATACGATCCGCAGGTAGAGGTTGCGCTTTATGTAAAAAAACTTTCCAAAGGAGACCGGTTTTTAATTTGTAGTGACGGCTTGCATGGAAATTTATCAAGTCAAGAAATGGTGCACGCTATCACCAAAAGATTTTCATTAGCAGATGGATGTAAAAATTTAATTCAAAGCGCCAATGCAAAAGGTGGCGATGACAATATTACAGCAGTTTTAATTTCGGTGGATGAAGTTTAGATTTCGTTGACTCGAGGAGAAGGGCCATGATAACCAAATTGCTGATGAAGTTTAAATTTTTAATTGATCTTTTTGGGAAAGTGAATCGGCAACACGTTTTTTCAAGCATTTTTGTTTTTGGTTTTTTGGTTTTGTCCGTAGAATACATTCGGTTACATCAGGAGTTCACACGCGTAAAAGAGATGCATGCAGAAAGCCTGACATTGGTTGGACAAATGCGCCAAATGAAATTTCAATTAACCACTTTAGATAAAACACTTCAAAAATTAAATCGATTCTCTTCGAAACTGAGCATGATTGCGCAAGTGAAAGAACCCATGCAGGGGGTGCGTGTGGTGCAAAATGGGTTTCATCTTTCTGATGTTCCCAACGTTATCCCCACTTTTCAACAGGGCATTTTACCCTTGGGGGAAAAAATTGATCTGGACCCCATGGAAATTCGATTGGAAGATTTAAAAGTGGACGCTCAAACTCAACTTGAAAAATATGAAGAGCTTGAAGCGTTTTACGATGAAAATAAAACACTTTTGGCGTCCATTCCGTCTTTGCTGCCTGCAAAAGGCTATATTGCGTCTGACTTTGGGTTTCGTCGTAATCCCAATGGTACGTGGCGAATGCATGAAGGGATTGATGTGGCTGCATATTATGGAAACTCTGTCATTGCCACGGCAGATGGCCTCGTAGAAGAAGCAGGGTATGCCGCAGGTTATGGCCGTTATGTCGTCATGGATCATGGGTTTGGTTTAAAAACCCGCTATGGGCATGCTTCTCGTATTTGGGTGAAAGCTGGAGATTTTGTAAAACGCGGGCAAAAAATTGCAAGCGTTGGCAAAACAGGTCGCGCCAGAGGGGTGCATGTGCATTACGAAGTGCTGTTAAATCAGGTGCCTCTGGATCCCAAAGATTTCATTTTCTAATGTCATCTTCGCGGAGCTTGTCATCCCCGCGAAAGCGGGGATCTCTCTCCAAACAAAGCCGTGCCCAAGCGTATTTGTGTAGCCCCTTCTTCAATGGCAATTTTGTAATCGTGGCTCATCCCCATGGAAAGTTCTGTTAAATTTAAATTTGTAAATTTTTTGTTTAAAGCCTCTTTCAAAGATTTTAGCTTTCGAAAGTAAGGGCGAGATTTTTCGGGATCTTCGAAATACGGCGGAATCGTCATGAGGCCTTTGATGTGGACATGCTTTTGAAGGCGGGCATCTATTCCTTTAAAAAAACCAAACACCACATCTAAGTGCAATCCAAACTTGCTTTCTTCATCGCCCACATTCACTTGCACCAAAACATTCATGTTTCGTCCCACTTTTTGTGCTTCACTTTCAATTTTTCCGAAAAGTTTTAGGCTATCCACAGAATGAATTTCAGAAACTTTATCAATAATATATTTTACTTTATTGGTTTGAAGATGCCCAATGAAGACCCAGTCATGCTGAGGCGAAGCCGAAGCATCTCTTTTTAATGCCCCCCATTTTTTTAAGAATTCCTGTACGTAGTTTTCACCAAAACAGGTGAGGCCTGCTTTTTGGGCCGCCAAAATTTTTTCAAGCGGTTGGCCCTTGGTAACGCCCATAATTTTTACATGTTTCGGGATTTGTTTTTGGATCGTTTGAATATTTTTTTCAATTTCAGTCACGCAAAATGTGTATCATGGATAGAATTTGTTTGACAAGGTACAAGCCATTCCATATACCCAAAAGAAGCCGTCTGATGCCCCGGTAGCTCAGTCGGTAGAGCAGAGGACTGAAAATCCTCGTGTCGGGGGTTCGATTCCCTCCTGGGGCATTCTTATTAAAAAAGTCTTAAGAGAAAAGTTTAGCAAGAGCATCTTTCCAGGGGAGAACATGAACTTGATGAATTTTAAACATTTCATCACAAGTACACCAAAGCTGGGCCTCACAAGCACCTTTCCAATCTGTTTGAAAACGTTTTAAGACTGAAACGTCTTCATCATAAATTTGTTTCTTTGATTTTATTTCAATCAATAAAGTGGGTTTTCCTGGGCGATCAATAATGAGATCGATTTCTGAACTTTCTGTTGATCTGAGATAGGAAAAAGAAAAATCTTTTCGAAAATACTCATTTAAACGAAAAGCCTCGCATACAATAAAGTGTTCAAAGGCATTTCCATAAACATAGGTAGCTGGCTGCAAAGGTATTGTAAGAGCATTTTCAAGCGCTCTCTTAATACCTAAATCAAATAAATAAAATTTAGGGGAAGTTTTTTGTCGTTTGCGAATGGAACGATGATAAGAGGGCAAAAAAAATCCTAATGATGAACGATATCCAGGAGTTTTGGAATTTTTTGAATTTCATCGATGACAATTCGTTGATATGAATGCTCAGCTAAAATTTTAGAGAGCATATCAGGATCTTTCCGAAATTTTTCCTCGTCTTTATCTTTTAATAAATCAATCCAAAGCGTGTTAGCTCCGGAAAATTTCTTTTCGATAAGTGTTGTTTTGCCCGTTCCACGCGCACCAAAAACAAATAAGCTATTGTTTTTACTTAGCTTTATTAACCTTCCGAACATACTCCGAAATTATCCTCAATATTCGGAGTATTGCCAATTGCATTTTTAGTCCCTGCGACACCGATGCCAGGTTTATTTTGGGCACCCCTTAAAACCAGGATATGAGCAATGTACATCGTTTTGCATTGCCATTTGAGTTGAGTTCAAAAAATTCCGATAAGTAAAGAGATGAAAAAGAAGTTTAAAATGAGAGGAATATTTATACTCATTGTCTTTTTTTTCTCGGGCTTTGTTTTGTTTCTTTCCAGCTCCTTTGGGAAAATAGAAACATCTATCCTGGAATTACAAATTAATCTCTCCCACTATGAGGAATTTATTAAAAATAAGGATTTTTTAGAGGCCTCGATTTTTTTGAGAAAACTAAAAGAAACCTCTAATGATGATGAGCTTCTTGAATTAGAATCAGGGCATTTTACCTCCCTTGCTCATTGGATAGAAAATGAAAGGGCTAACGTATCGGTTCATTTAGATGACAATTTACAAGCTATATCTAAAAAAGAATTTAAAAAAACCATTTCACAGTTCGAAGTATATCAGCTCTGGAAAGAAGATCCAGAAAGTGCATTTGAATATATAAAATCGGAAGAGCCATGGAGTTCCCGTATTAAAGAGTTCTCAAAAGAAGGAGTCCAAAAATCTTTCAATTCCGAAATGGAACAATTTAAAAATGAGATGGCGCCTCTTTCTGAGGAAAAGATATTTGAAAAAATAGCATCGCCTCTAGAAAAAGCAATTTATTATAGTGGCTTGGCGGATGGACTTTATGAAAGATACAATCAAGACTGTCATGCTTCTATAGGTTATTTAGAAAAGGCACTAGATACTCTATCCATTTTATCTAAAGAAGATCTCTCTTATCTGGAAGATCTGGGGTGGAGTAAAAAATCACAAACCTTAAAGCTATTTCATTGTTACCAGGCTTTGGGAGAAGATGAAAAGGCTAAAAAAATGTATGAAAGGTTAAAACAGATGGCGGTTCAAGAGGTTTATGTTTCAGCCGATTTTACAAAGATGCTAGAGACATTAAAGCAAATGAAGAGGACATTAGAGGATTTCAATCAAAGCGTATGCACTCCTTTATCTTCGGTTTCAAACACTGGATCCCAAGAAATAGAATATAGGGATGGAAAATTTTGTAAGGAGCGTATTTGTTATGAACTCCCTGTAGGGCGGATGTTAGTTTCTAAGCCTTTTATCTTTTTAGATAAGGTCTTTCAGCTGGGATCATCGGATGGCAATATCCAACTATATGTTTTTAATAAAGAGACAGGGACGCTCATAAAAAAGGTACGGTCCCTTTTTTGGGATGAGGAAGCCAATGTTAATAATCCTCCTATTTTTTCTTTTATCAGTGGAAAGCTTTATATACATGCCCCGCATACGTTAGCTGTGATTAGTCCCTATGATTTGGTGCTTGAGACACTGATAACTTCAGAAGGGATGGAAGCGTTTTCAGATGAAAATCAAAAGGTTATGGTACAGCTAAATAAGGAGCAAGAAGCTTCATTTAAAGATCCACTTTATCTAGGGATAAAGGCTTTATTTTTAACTAATGCAACTTTAAGAGGTTCAGATGAAAATGTAAGATCAAGCGCCTCATGGACTTTAAGAGACATGGGAGAGCATGCCAAAGAGGCTCTTCCTCAATTGGCCAGCGCACTTTCTGATCCAAATGACAATGTAGGGGCAAGAGCCGCAGAGGCTTTAGGAAGGATGGGAGAGCATGCCAAAGGGGTTCTTCCTCAATTGGTGGCGAGTGCGCTTTCTGATCCAAATGACAATGTAAGGAGGAGAGCCGCAGGGGTTTTAGGAATAATGGGAGAGCATGCCAAAGAGGCTCTTCCTCAATTGGCCAGCGCACTTTCTGATCCAAATGAAAGGATAAGGGAAAATGCTGCATCGGCTTTAGGAAGGATGGGAGAGCATGCCAAAGGGGTTCTTCCTCAATTGACAAGTGCACTTTCTGATCCAAAAGAAAATGTAAGGAGGAGTGCCGCATGGGCTTTAGGAACTATGGGAGAGTATGCCAAAGGGGCTCTTCCTCAATTGGTGGCCAGTGCACTTTCTGATCCAAAAGAAAATGTAAGGAGGAGTGCCGCAGGGGCTTTAAGAGGGATGGGGCACAGTATTCTTCCAGAGTTAGAAAATATAAAAAAAGATATCAAAGACCCAAATGAGCAAGCACGTTTAGATCAAGTTATCCAAGACATAAAAAATAGAAAATAATCGGCATTGGTATCACCACCGTTTATCCACGGTTGGTGGGAGATATACCATCCTGGACTCTTCAGAGTTGCATTGTATGCATTTGAGAAAATAATTTCACTTTACTGTATACTTCAGAAAATATTGCGAAGATTCACCGCATTCAAAATAGTACTCAGCAGGATAGCTTTTGCACGGCAGCTCATAGGATAAAAAACCGCATTATTAACGCATTTATCACTCCAGATTATTGCTTGTTTTTTAAGCATGGTTTTGCTATAAGTTTTGACCATGAAAATAAAGATTTTTTTTGTTTTATTATTCTTAATTGTTTTGGTCGGTATAAATTATAACTATACAAAGGAGTCTGAAAAAATGAATTGGAATAATCTATCAAAGGAACGCATTGAACTTGGTCTTCCTTTATTAATCGTTAAGGGTTCTAAGGGGTTTCTAGCTTGTGGTTACATTAATGCTGAGACGTGCAATAAAACAAATGAAGCTTGTGCAATTGTATCAGGTGTTAAAACTCACAATGATATGGTAAATGCAGAAATTAAAATTGTTTCAAAGAAAGCAGAGGAGCTAGGTGTTAAGGTCGGCATGAAAGGCCAAGCTGCACTAGAACTCTTTCGATAATTGCCATCTAAGTTACCCAAAAAAGTCTCTTTAAAAATTCGTGCTTTCATCCTGATTTAATTTTCTTGATGTTTTAGTCCTATAGCGATAACGAGGCATTTCGATTTAAAACCGCTTTATTTTTTATCCGCCCTTGAATGAAGAGGAATCCCAAACTTTTTCAAGGCTGAATAAACATAATAATCACTGTGCCCGGTCATTTTGGCGATCTGAAGGGCTGAATTTTTCTCCTTAACGTACTTTTCAATCAAAAACTGCTTGCTTTCAAGAATGGCCTTTGAGAAAAACCTAATCGTATCCTTGAGTTGCCAGAGTTCGGGTATTAATCGGCTCGAGGCATTCTTTATATATATGTACTGCTATTGACAAAAACATAAATTATAGTACATAATATAGGAATGGTTACCTCTCTTCAAATACGTGAGTTGTTCCATTTTTTGTTTTTAGAACAATTGCTGAAAACCACTTCCCCCAGGCTTTATATTTTAAAAGGGGGGGTAAATCTAAGATTCTTTTTTAAGTCACCTCGCTATTCAGAAGACATGGATTTGGATGTGATGAAAACCAGTGTGGAGACACTTAAGAAAAATGGGTATAAAATTTTAAATGCGGCCCCTTTTCGAAGAACGCTTTCAACCTATGGCATTGAATCTTTAAAAATCAACGATCCACTGAAAGCCAAACATACGGAAACGACACAACGGTTTAAAGTTCAACTGCACTTAACTTCAGGAGAAGTTTTTCCAACCAAAATAGAGTTTTCCAGAAGAGGAAACAAAGATCCCCAAAACTTTGAAATCGCAAGAATTGATTCAAGCATTGCAATCGTTTATCAAAGGCTTCCCTTTCTGTTTCAGCACTATACGGCTTTCGCTGCGATGGCACAAAAAATCGAGGCGTTGGCACAGCGTAATGTAACACAGGTAAGAGATCTTTTTGATTTATATATTTTAAAAATTCAGCTTCAGCATTTTGAAAAATTAAAAGTCCCTAAAAAAATCATTCGTGATGCTTTATCCAACCTTGAAGCGCTCTCCTTTGATGATTTTCAGGGGCATGTGGTTCATTTTTTAGATCTGGAACATCAAAAACAATTTGGAAATAAAGATCAATGGAATATCATTCTATCTGAAATTTCCATTTTTTTAAAATCTATATGAATGTGTATCAAATATTAAATCAGGCAGAATTTATTTTTTTTACAACACAGATATTTTCGTTGAAATTTAATATGAGTATCAGTGCCGCATCTCAAAGATTAAACAGAATGGCAAAGAAGAATGTGATTACGCGTATCAAACGAAATCTTTGGTGTAATACACAGCATCCTTATTTTTCTGTGCTCGGAGTGGTTCCGTATTTATTAGGAAAAGAACAGGGATATGTTTCATTTTTAACGGCTTTAAATATGCACGGTATGATTTCTCAGATTCCGCAAATCTATCAAATTGCAACAACGGGGCATACAAAGACGATTCAAACGGCGATTGGAGTATTTGAATTTCATCAAATAAAACCTGATTTAATGAGAAGTGGCATCGATTGGCATTCATCGAAATGTCCGTATCGCATGGCGTGTGCTGAAAAAGCCCTTTTGGATACATTATATATTTCAACACGAAAAAAGAAAAAGTTTTGTGCATTGCCAGAGTTGTCGATGGATGATTTTTCTAAAGAAAAATTTCTCGCGCTTCTCAAAGATATTCGCCCGGAAATATTGCAAAAGACGATTTTTCAAAAATTTAAAACTGCCCACTAACAATTAAATTCCAACTTAAGAATCGAAAAGGAGAGGGAAGATAAAGATCCAAAAATTTGTCTAAAGTTAAAACCATTTTACACCAGGAGTAGGCTATTTTTTCAAACGGGAGCATGACTTGTGCAAAAGGAGGAGAAAGAAAGCCTTGGTATGTGGCTTGAACGTTTTTGAGCCCGTGTCGACGAAAAAGGTCGATCAGCTCTTCTTTTTTAAAGAATTTTTGATCTTGAGAATAAGAAGGATCCATTTTCCCTCTTAAGTACCGTGTCATTTGAATGAGCGGGTTGGCGCTTTGGCCTTCGACAATGACCAAATGGCCTCCCGGCTTCCCAATGCGCACCAATTCTTTCATAACGGTGTCTAAATCTGTCATATGGTGCATCGAGCCAAATGTGAAAATAAGGTCCTGGCTTTGTGGTGGCAGCCCCGTATCTTTAATATTTCGATTCAAAAATTGAATGTTGGGGTGATTGCCATGAAAGTGTTTGGCAGCTTCAATCATTTGCTTGGAATAATCAATGCCCAGGTAATTTTGGAAGCGGCCTTCTAAATATTTTGCAGTTGCCCCAATGCCACATGCGCATTCCAAAAAATATTGAATCAGATGGTTTTTTGGTAAGAAATTTTTTAAAGCAAACTCAATTTGATATTTACGAATGAGTGCAGTGGAAGGGCAAATATCTTTTTTGGCATAGGTATGCGCAATTTGGTCAAAAAGTTTTTGATCACTCTGTTCTCTTTCGATAGATTTCATAATCGCCTACTTTGTGTTGAAAATCCCAGCTTTGATTCAATGTGGGAAGAAGTTCTTGTTTTAAGGGTTCATGAAGTTCAAAAATCATAAAATTATATTTTGGGGCTTGAAGATGTTTTTGAATCGTTGGTGCATCATGGCCGGCTGTGCCAATCGGGATGTTTTTATTTAAGTAAAAATAACCAATGGGGTCATGATTGACATATAAGACACCCGTACTTTCTTTTTGCTTTCCAACAAAATACGTTGCTTGTGCCAAGTCTGTTCTTTTCAGCCAAGGCGGGCGTGTGGGTTTCAATACATTTGGAACAAATGGCGCAAGATATTGAATGCTGCCCGCCACAATAAATAAAATAATCGAAAACTTTAAAATTAATTTTTTGTATTTGGGTTGAAAAGTGCCCGATGCCTGAAATCGATCCACCCCCAATGCCACCAAAATAAAAAAGAAAGGCACAATGGGGCTAATGTAACGAAGCGCTTTTAAATTTA
>Ga0155199_1099_pt3 | contig 15986 bp, 14 predicted proteins | sample RifCSPhighO2_02_FD_106167 | JGI IMG/M metagenome (GOLD analysis project Ga0155199, IMG submission 106167) | Deltaproteobacteria bacterium RIFCSPHIGHO2_02_FULL_40_11
GAGTTAGGTGGTACACGCAAAGGAGAAAAACATGTCAAATTCAGTTGCCATTGTGGGAATGGGATACACGTCCCCCAGACCTTTAACGCCAGAAGTTTCCTATAAGGAAATGATCTATGAAGCAGCCATCAAAGCCTATCATGATGCCAACCTTCCTTCACACAAAGACATCGATGGGTTTGTAACTTGCGCTGAAGATTTTATCGAAGGCACTTCCATTTTTGATGAATATACCCCAGACCAATTAGGCGGGGTTCAGAAACCCATGCATACGATTACAGGAGATCTTCTGCATGGCATTGCAACTGCGGTCATGAATATTCAAACAGGCCAACAAGATATTGTGGTTGTCGAAGCACATTCCAAACTTTCCAATGTAAAATCTTTGGATCATATTACCCATTACGCGACAGACCCGATTTTAACGCGACCTTTAAATGTAAACCCACATGCCTTTGCAGCATTAGACATGCAACGCTTTTTACATGTTTCAAAAAATACGTTAAAACACTGCGCAGAAGTTGTGATTAAAAATAAAAGAAACGCTTTTAAAAATGATTTAAGCTGCCATGCCCAAAACCTAACAGTGCAAGAGGTCTTAGATTCCGAAGAAACATTTCGCCCACTCACCCATCTTCAAAAAGCATCTCCTGTTGATGGTGCATTTGTTTTTGTTTTGGCCAATGCAAAGAAAGCAAAAAAGTTGAATAAAAAACCCATTTGGATTCGAGGCTGTGGCTGGATTTCAGATTCGCCTTCTTTAGAAACACGCGCTTGGGATACCTGCGATTATGCCAAACTTTCCGGACAAATGGCCTACAGACAAGCCAAAATTAAAAATCCAAAAACACAAATTGATTTTTTTGAAATCGATGACACCTACGCCTTTAAAGAACTCCAACATTTAGAAGCACTGGGGATTTATGACAAAGGGAAATCTGGAAACGCCCTCTTAAATGGAGCGCTGGATCCAGATGGAGCAATGCCTACCAATGTTTCTGGAGGCACCTTGGGCGTGGGCACGTTTCATGACGCAAGTGGGGGCTTACGCACCGTAGAAATGATCAAACAACTCCGTGGCGAAGCAGGCCCCAGACAACTTAAAAAAGCAAATACAGGGCTTGCGTTTTCATGGCGCGGGGTTCCCACAACAAGTGGCATCACTGTAATCTATAGCAGGAAGGGAGCTTAAGATGAGCGGTAAAGACGAAGTCGCAATTGTTGGCGCAGGCATGACGAAATTCATGCGTAGAGCCAAAGAAACACCCAAAGAACTTTGTTTTGAAGCCGTAAGAGCGGCACTGGATTCAGCGGAGATGACTTTAGATGACATCGATTGCGTCATTCATGGCACCGCCCCAGATGCATTTGATGGCATTCATATGAAAGGGGAATATTTATCCGATGGCTCGGGCGCTTTTAAGAAACCCTATATGCGCGGCTATGTGGGCGGCGGTACAGGCGTATTTTCACCCATTCAGGGGTGGTATCATATTGCATCTGGCCAATTTGAAACCGCACTTGTTGTGTGTGAAGAAAAAATGTCGAGTTTTCAACCGCATCCCCAAGGCGCATTTTTAACGATTTTTGATAATATGACAGAACGCCCGCTAAAACCCAATTTGCTTTGGATTTTTGCACTGGAAATGAATCGATACATGCAAACTTATGGGATTACGATTGAAGACATCGCCCATGTGTCTGTGAAAAATAAAAATAATGCCATTAAACATCCAGCCGCACAGCTTGGAAAAGAAATTACATTGGAAGAAGTTGTGAACTCCGAAGTTTTAGCGTGGCCCGTGCATCGTGAAATGGTTTCGCCCACTTCAGATGGTGCCTGTGCAGTGATTTTAGCCAATAAAAAACGCGCAAAAAAAATCACACCAAAACCCATTTGGATCAGTGGTGTGGGTTGGAATTTAGATACGTCTTATTGGACCAATCGAGACCTAGCGTATCCACAATATGTCGAAAACGCGGCACGTTTGGCCTATAAAATGGCAGGCATCAAAGAACCCAAAAAACAAATTAATATTGTAGAACCGTATGATCCGTTTGCGTATAAAGAATGTCACCATTTGGAAGGATTACTTTTGGCAGACAAAGGCAAAGCCCCACAACTTGCGATTGATGGCGTGACACAACGCACAGGTAATATGCCCTCTTGTCCATCCGGTGGACTTTTAGGGGTGGGAAATCCCATTGCAGCGGCAGGCCTCATGAAAGTGTGTGAACTTTTTTGGCAACTTCGCGGAGAAGCAGAAGCAAGACAAGTCCCTGGAAAACCCAAATATGGTTTGGCGCAAGCCTGGGGCGATTTAATGCAAGTGGGAACGGTCATTATTGTTAGAAATTAAGGAGCGAAACATGAATTTAAAAGGAACCCCTTTAAAAGGAAAAGATTTTGAAAATGGACATGTCCTCACCACAAAATCCAGATCCAATGCATTTTACGCTTGGGATACTGGCCAAGGCATTGGAAAATACCTGCAAGGCCTCAAAGAAGGAAAAATCCTCGGCACTTATTGTAAAAAATGCGACCGGACGGTTGTCCCCCCACGCGTGTTTTGTGAATTGTGTATGGGATCCAATATTGAATGGCGGGTTTTGAAGGATACAGGCCGCATCAACACATTTTCGATTTGCTATGTCAATTGGGATGCTTCACGCGTAGAGCATCCGCACCTACCCGCTGTGATTGAAATTGATGGCGCCACAAAAGGACATGGCATCATGCATGTTTTAGATGAAGTGGCCCCCAAAGACATCAAAATTGGAATGAAAGTAAAAGCGGTTTGGAAGCGTAAGGAAGAAAGAAAAGGGGATATTACAGATATTCAGTATTGGAAACCGCTGTAAAGGAGAACATATGACAATCTTAAATCAAAACTTAGATAATCAAAAAATAAAATCGGTTGAAGGATCGATGGATTTTGAAAGCTTGTATACATCGGGCGTAGGGTATGAAAAGTTTTTATTGGGACTCAAAGACGGAAAAATTTTAGCAAGCGTTCTTCCCACATCAAATCAAATGGTGCTACCCGCCCGTTTGTATGATGAAAGAACCTTCACACGCCTTGAAAAAACAGCCCCTGTGACAACGCCTGGCGTGCTGCAGTCTTACACAACCCTCTTTAAAAACTTAGATGGACAACCCCTCGATAGCCCCATCACGGTTGGACTGATTGGGTTTAAAGGCGTTGAAGGACACCTGGTTCACTACGTTCATCCCAATGGAAAAAAATTGACCATCGGCGCCACCGTAAAACCCAAATTCCTGCCTCAAGATCAGCGCACAGGATCTATTTTAGACATTCAGTGGTTTGAATTGGTATAAATTTAAAGCCCTAGACACATCCAAGTTGTATGTTATACTATACATGGCATGTATAGTAAAATATATAATATCTTAGCTCCTTTTCGAATGCTTCGTAAGCAAAAACATATGTCAGAAGCCCAGATGGCAAAGCAGGCGCATGTCTCACGCATCACGCTAAGACATGTAGAGGCAGCACACCCAAATCTTGAGCTGCAAAGCATTGCTTCTGTTGCCCACACCTTAAATCTGGAACTGAACGTCATGGCCTGCCCCGATACATGTACTCCAGAACTTTCCACCCTTGGCATTGGATATCAGGTCATCAAAGATGGTTTTTCATCCTGGAAAATTCATTTTTTTAATTTTGTAGACCATTTTCGAAAAACCTTAGACCCCAGGCTGATTCTCTTACCGCCCCCACATATACTGGATCCAAAACTAAAAGCACTGTTAGCTTCGATGGTTCAAACTTTATGCCAAGAAGTTCAAATGAACGCACCCACATGGGCAAAGAAAAGATTTATGTTAAAAACCCCCTGGTTTGTTTCAGAAAGTGAAGCACTCAAAGCCTCTGCCATTTTAGAATCGCCTATTTATTTTCGTAAAAATAATATATTTGTTCTCAAGAACTTTTTAGAAAGGGCCTAGCAATGTTAAGCGCAAAACAAATTCAAGAACTCTTTGAAGTCTTAAATCAAAAATTATTTGAACAAGGTGAAATAGGTGAAATTGGAATCATTGGCGGCGCTGTCATGTGCCTCGTCTATCAAACCCGTCAGGCCACACGCGATATCGATGCCATTTTTCATCCTTCCCATGTCATCCGTAAGTTGGCAGACGAAATTGCCACAGAATACCATCTTGATTCAGACTGGCTCAACGACGCAGCCAAAGGATATTTAAGAGATTCGTTTCAAAAAGAAGATGTGCTGCAACTTTCAAATTTAAGAGTTTGGGCACCCGAACCCTCGTATATGCTTTCCATGAAATGTATGAGTGCCCGGTGGGACACCCATGACCGAGAAGATGTTATTTCTTTAATTCGTCATTTAAAGCTAAAAAATGCAAAACAGGTTTTTGAAATCATTGAGTCGTTTTATCCTAAAAATAAAATTCCACCCAAAACCCAGTTTTTTATTGAAGAGGTTTTTGAAAATCTAAAATAAATTATTTCGCGAGTTTATTATAAATCCAAACAAAAATGGCGCCCCCAATGAGGCCGTCTAAAAAACCATAGATCAACCCCAAAACACTTCCCACATTGGAAATGGTGTATCCAATGTAAAAAGAGCGAAAACTTTCTAAAAGCGCGTTATAACCGCTTCCCAAATTGACCACCCAAAGGGTCATGAGAAACATCGATACACCCCAAAAAATCCCACACGTTAATGCAAATGCTTTCAGATTTAGTTTCATGTTGCCTCCTTATAAAATAGTATGCAAGAAGGGCTTGGAACAATTCAAGGATATTTATCTGGGCTAATCATTCCCCCTAATCCCAATACGTTTTTTTGGCCTATCTATATTTGGTGCTACCAGAAGCTCACGAAGCGCCTTAAATACAACCTTAAAATTATCATCATATTTTTGTTCCATTTCAGAAATTTTTTGTTGCAAATCTTTATGAGAAATAATCATTTCTCGTAATCTCACAAAGGTCCGAATGATTTCGATATTAACGAATGCGGCTCGTTTACTGTGAAGAACGCTTGAGAGCATGGCTACACCTTGTTCGGTAAAACAATATGGAAGGTAGCGTCTGCCGCCTTGTCCTTTCTTTGAGGTCACAAATTGTGACCTCAAAGATGCAGCCTCATGATCGGTTAACTGAAACATAAAGTCAGCAGGAAATCGAATTAGATTTCGTTTTACCGCTTTGTTTAGTTCTTTTGTTTTGACTTGATAAAGCTGTGCTAGGTCATGATCAATCATGACCCGCTTCCCTCTGATATGATAGATCTTTTTTTCTATATCCAGCCCTCTAATTTCAGTCCTTATTGACATGTTTTCCTCCTTTGAGGTTCCATTTTGGAACCTCAGAAATGAGTAAATTTTAATACAAGATTCATGCCAGCGATGTAATCACAAAAGCTAAATGAAATTAGTGACTTACAAAAATAAGCCCTAAAAAATGGGGTCGGATTTCCGTCCATTTATTTGTTCTTAATAACTTTTTAGATCGGAAGAAAATAAAATTTACACTTGTGGCTGGATATGCGACTTGACATAGGTCACAATTTCTTGAAGCGAAGCGCCGGGGGTAAAGATTTTTTGTACGCCCAACTTTGCAAGCTTTTTAAAATCTTCATCGGGCACAATGCCGCCTAAAATGACGGGTAAGTGAGAGAGTTTTTTGCTTTTTAAAAGTTTTTGAATTTTTTCAATCAGTGCCAAATGGGCCCCCGAAAGAATCGAAACGCAAATGGCATCGACATCTTCTTGTAACGCAGAAGCCACAATCATTTCTGGGGTTTGATGCAGCCCTGTATAAATGACTTCAACCCCGGCATCTCTTAAAGCGCGGGCAACAACTTTTACGCCCCTGTCATGCCCATCCAGACCTGCTTTAGAAACCAATAAACGAAGCGGTCGCATTAAATCACAGACCTTTCTGTATATGTTCCGAAAATTTCTTTCATCGTATCACTCACTTCACCGAGGGTTGCATAAAGCGAAACCGCCTCCATGATCGGTGGCACCAGGTTGTCCTTTCCCTCAGCTGCCTTTCTTAACCTTTGAAGCGCAGCTTGCACTTTTTTTTCATCTCTTTTTTCTTTTATTTTTTTCAAAGATGCAATTTGATTTTTTTGGGCTTTGTCATCAATGTACAAAATTTCAATCGGGAGCCCTTCTTCTTTTTGAATATATTTATTCATCCCCACAATCACTTTTTCACCGGTTTCAAGTTGTTTTTGATAATGGTACGAGGCTCTGGCAATTTCTTTTTGTGGATAGTTTTGTTCGATGGCCGGAATAATCCCCCCCATCTCATTAATTTTTTGAATCATGTCTAAAGCCTGACGCTCAAGTTCATTGGTTAAACTTTCCACAAAATAAGATCCCCCAAAAGGATCTGGCGTGTTTACAACTCCCGTTTCTTCAGCAATAATTTGTTGCGTTCGAAGCGCAATCGTCGCCGAAAGTTCCGTGGGCAAAGAAAGTGTTTCATCCATAGAGTTGGTATGTAAAGACTGCGTTCCGCCTAAAACGCCAGAGAGTGCTTGAATCGCCGTTCGCACAATATTGTTATAGGGTTGTTGCGCGGTTAAGCTACACCCTGCCGTTTGGGTATGAAAGCGCATCAACCAAGACTTTGGATTTTTGGCGTGAAACCGATCGCGCATGAATCTCGCCCACATGCGCCGGGCGGCTCTGTATTTTGCAATCTCTTCAAAAAAATCGCTGTGTGCATTAAAGAAAAAAGAAAGCCTTGGCGCAAATTGGTCGACATCTAAGCCTGCCTCAATTCCAGCTTGCACATACCCAAGGCCATCTGCCAAGGTAAATGCCAGTTCTTGGGCCGCGGTCGATCCCGCTTCTCGAATATGATACCCCGAAATCGAAATGGTATTCCACTTAGGCGCATGCTGTGTACAATACACAATCATGTCTTGAATAATGCGCATGGAAGGTCTGGGCGGATAAATCCATTCTTTTTGGGCAATGTATTCTTTTAAAATATCGTTTTGAATCGTTCCCCCCACTTTATCCAGTGAAACACCTTGTTTTTGCGCCACCACAAAATACATGGCTAAAAGCACAATGGCTGGGCCATTAATGGTCATCGATGTGGTTACTTGATCCAAAGGAATGCCTTGAAAAAGTCTCTCCATATCGGCGAGAGTATCAATCGCAACCCCGCATTTTCCCACTTCACCCAGGCTTCGGGAATCATCCGAATCAATGCCCATGAGGGTTGGCATATCAAAGGCAACACTGAGGCCATGCTGTCCGCGCTCTAAAAGAATGTGATATCGTTGATTGGTTTCTTCCGCCGTTCCAAACCCGCTAAACAAACGAATTGTCCAACGCTTCCCCCGATACATGGTTTTATGAATGCCCCGTGTATAGGGAAACTCACCCGGATCGGCCAGTTCTGTTTTAGGGTTAAAGTTTTTAAGATCTTGGGCTGTATACAAAGGCTTAATTTCAAGATCAGAGAGTGTTGAAAATCGTTTCGATTGTTCTTCTTTTTGAGACATAAAACGCATGGAGCTTACAAAATTTTCAAAGGAAAATCAATGACTTCGAATTACTTCAGACAAGGTTTGATTGCTGTATGCTCAACCAAAAGGGTTTGGATTTTTTGAGAATCTTGGAGCGGCATTAAATGTTTTTGGGTTTTACTGATAATTTTATTAAAGTCTTCTTCTAAAAAAGAAATTTCAATTTGATCTGGCATCTGAACATTTGTCATATAATCAATTTGAATTTGACGATTCCCAATCAAACGTACCGTTTCAACTGTTAATTGAACTTCTTCTGCCTTTTCAAGCTCGGGCGCCTGAGAGGCCATAAAATCTTTAAAGTCATAGGAAAATTGAATGAGGCGAAGTTTTTCCTCAGGCGTTAAGTTTAAATCTTGGGAAAAAGAAAAAACAAGCCGAAACGCATTGGGGCTACACACATCTTTCTGATACAAAATACCGCCATCTACGACACTTAAAAGCTTAAATTCCTGGCTTTGTGCATGGATATCGCTTGTAAAGCCGACTGCATACACCCCATATATGAAGATCGCTAAAATCGCGCCAATAAATATGCCCCAAAATTTATCTGCCATGTTTATACTTCCGAATCTTATTAGGGACGAATTTTCAAAAAACGTACCACTTTTTGTCCCTAACTTTTATTATACGCAAAGAAACCGAAAAGAAAATAGAAATTTATCAAAAATAATGTAAATTTAATGTCTGACAAATTTTGTCACCTCCAATTGATTGACTTTTATAAACGGTTTTAGATACAGTGCAATTCATGCACAGCTTGCTTTCAGAGCAGCATCAAATGATCCAGTCTTTGGCACGAGATGTGGCGCGTGATGTTCTAACCAAAACCGCGGCGCACTGCGATAAAACCGGTGAATTTCCAAAGACTTCAATTCAAAAACTCTCTGAACTGGGGCTCATGGGGATCTCCGTTCCTGAAAAATTTGGGGGCAGCGGAATGGATCACTTTTCGTATGTCCTTGCCTTAGAAGAAATTGCAAAAGTCTGCGCCTCTACGGCCGTCATCATGTCTGTCAATAATTCCTTGGTATGTGAACCGCTTCAACTTTTTGGAAACGATGCGCAAAAAGAAAAATACCTCACACCCCTTGCAAAAGGCGAAAAACTGGGTTGCTTTTGTCTTTCAGAGCCAGATGCAGGCTCAGACGCAGGGAGCCAAAAAACAACGGCGACTCAAGATGTCCATCATTATCTTTTAAACGGCACCAAAAATTTTATTACCAATGGCCCGCAAGCAGATACCCTGATTGTCTTTGCAAAGACGGATAAAACCAAGGGCAATAAAGGCATTTCAGCTTTTATTGTTGAAAAAGCATGGGCAGGCGTTGAAGTGGGCAAAGTCGAAAAAAAGATGGGAATTAAAGGCTCTGGGTGCTCTCAAATTCTCTTTTCAGATGTCAAAGTCCCCAAAGAAAATGTATTGGGGGAAGTTGGCCAAGGATTTAAAATTGCCCTACGCACATTAGACGGGGGACGGATTGGCATTGGCGCGCAAGCGGTTGGCATTGCCCAAGCGGCATTAGAAGCCGCCACACAGTATGCCAAAGAACGCGAACAATTTGGCCAGGTTATTGGCAAATTTCAAGCCATTCAATGGCTTTTGGCCGACATGGCCACCGTCACCTCCGCCGCACGGCTTTTGGTACACCGCGCCGCCCAGGTTCAAGATGCGGGTAAAAAATTCACCCAAGAAGCTGCCATGGCCAAACTTTTTGCTTCCGAAACCGCGATGCGGGTAACAACCGATGGCATCCAAATTTTTGGAGGCTATGGGTATACCAAAGACTATCCCGTAGAACGCTTCTTCCGGGACGCCAAAATCACTGAAATTTACGAAGGCACCTCAGAAATCCAACGCCTCGTCATTGCAGCGCATTTACTGCAGTAAACATATAATTCAAATCTAGAGACAGACCTACTCCCAGATGATTCATGCGCTTCATGGCTCGGAGGCGGCGTGTCTTGCGACACGGCGCCTCCTGCGCTTTACTTCCGCGCATTGAATCATCTGGGAGTAGGTCTGCCCCACTTCTAATCATAAAGTGTGGAAAGAACCTAGACAATGTCAATGAGATACACACCCTCAGTGTTAAAATTCTGACGGATCATATAAAAAAACACTGTGATTTCAATGTCTTAGAAATTTAAAAATGCCCTAAATTTTGGCTTTATTTGGCCTTTTTTTTGCACCCTCTTTCCCTTGAAATGAGGGGGAGTAAATTTAAAGCCACCATTTGCCGGCTGTTTTTGGCTGGAATATGTTTTTTCGTCCTTTCACCCCTGGCTTACGCAGAAATCCTGACCTCCTTTTTACCCATCCACACCAACCATGCTTTTTATTTGCTGCAAGCGCATCAAACAAACTTTATTACCATAGAAAAATGGGATGAATCCCCTGAAATGACAACTCTCCAGGATTTTCTTTTGGCCTATCGACGGGGCTATTTAAATACACCCACACAAAAAATATTTTTAACGCGAACAAAAATCGACGATGAACTCCAAACTGTCACCCTCCACACCCAACGCCCTGAACCTGAATCGCATTCTTCCCGTTTTTCATCCGTGTACGAACGCGAAGAGGATCTTTATCTCACCCACACCCAAGGCATTGATCGCATTTCAAAACAGTATTTATTCCAAACCTTAAAACGCCAAACGGAAGAATTCATGATCGATGAATTTCAACCCCATCAACATGCCACCTCCACGGTCTTTTTAGAAGGCCGTTTTCAAAATGATCTACAATTTATTTCAACATGGGACCCTGTTTCACAAACATCTACCATCCTCCTTCAAACTTCCTTGGATCAAAAAATAAACGAGTGGACCGTCAATGTCCCGCTTTTAAATCTCACCCTGGTTGAAGGGAATGCAGGTCCCCTTCTTTTTGCTTCTTCGGGAGAACGTGGCATTACGATTTTTCAAATCAATTTAGAAGAATCCACCATTCATCCTAATTTCTTAAAAAAAATAGAAATGATTGATCCCCTTCCGGGTGACATCTATGGCGGGCTTTGGATTCAAGACAAAGATCTTTATTATACAAAAAACTACAATCAAACCTCGTCTCTTCACATGGAAAATTTTGAAAGCCTGGTGCATCACGCCCGCATTTTACGCCAAGAAAAAATTGCGCAAGCCATGAATTTTCCGTTTACAATGGAACAAACTTCAAAGTCTTTTTTAAATGGCCTTTTTGCCTCCTTTCCATTGGATGCAGACCGATTGGTAGATTTGATTGGTTTCGACCTAAAAGGGAACCTGGAAGCACAACTTGAAAGCTACGATGTTTTAGATTCCATTACAGATGAAGAACGTCAAGACTTAGAAAGTCTGTTTCAAAAAGTAAAATTTGGTGGAGAAATGCTTGGGTATACCGCCATGACACTTGCAACCTTTACAAAAATTTCTCAAATTCGAAAACTTAAAAAAGAAAAACTCATTAAAAACATTGCCAGCTTAAATGACATTCGCTTTGGCCTGGGAATTTCCCAAGGAGGAACCCTTTCAGCGGCTACAGGAAAAAACTGGCTAAAAGCCTGGCGCGCTTCTGAGCTGGCCATTTCAGATGATGCCGCCTATGTCACGCGCCTGGGTCAACTTCGAAAGCTAAAAGCAGGCCAAGAAATTTTTCTACCTGAACAACTCGATGCCATGATGAAGTCCATGCAAGCCCGACAAATTTATCTTCGCCCTTTTGAGCGCGTTTTACATCAAATGAATTTAGCCTCCCCTCAAATTTCTCGTCTCGAACGCTGGACCTTTGAACGCATGCACAAATTTTTTAATGGTACAAATCCGCTAAAGCTTCAAGGGTGGATCCCCTTCCAAGGCTTGCATGTCGATGATCTTTCAAAACTTTTTTCTCAAACCACGCTCAACATGTGGCAACGATTAGAAAGACTTCATCGCATTGAAAATATTTCAGACTTTCAGCGTGCAGAATATTTTTACCTTCAAATGCGTGTCAAAGCGGGTCTACTCCAAGCATTGAATACAGCAAGAACCCAAGGAGAAGCGCTAAAGCTTGCACCCAAAACTGTAAAAGCCCTGGGATGGCTTGAACGAAAGGCCGGCATAACGTCCACACAGGAACTCTCTATAACACTTCGCCAGGCCGAACATCTCACCCAAGTTTTAGATGCCTCTGAAGAAGCCTATGTTTTGTCTCGCTTGCTACACCTCGAAAAGCTGGGTGACAAACTCACCGATCTGGAAAAGCTTGAAAAGTTAAAACTCATGCTCAAAGCCGGATGGACAGGCAATACAGGATCTCGCCTCATTGTACGCGCATGGGACCAAACAGAGCTTTTAAATCGAAGAGGCCAAATTTTACAGACCTTAGATCATATCTATGACTATGAACAAATAAAAAAATCTGGATATCTTTCTCGTTGTTTTAAAAATGGAAAGCTTAAAGAAATGTTATTTTTTACTTTCCTATCTGACGCCATGAATGTTGGCACAGAATATATCGCACGCACTTTAGATGGCAGACCCTTTTTATCTCCAGGACTTGCTCACAACCTTGCATTTAATACCTATGTCATGATTCCTATTTTTGCATCTCGCGGATTACGCTTAAGCCCCCAAGGAAAGCTCTTTTTAATCCTGTTTAATGCTGCTTCTGCTGGGTATTTTTCACAAAAACTTACAAAATGGGCGGGCGCAAGTTTTAATTCTCAAACCATGATTGAGAAATATAATAGCAAAACAGAAAAGTTTAATTATTTTACAGATCTTTTACCGCCTCCAAAAATGCCCCCTCTTGAAATTCCAGGTTTTATTTTTAGAGATGCTTTGATTCACCCAGATCCTGCGTTTAATCTGGGTAGGGCCGCCTTTGATAGCGGGTGGGTGATTTTACTTTCAACACCCCGAGGACATTTGTGTAGTTATGCCGCAAATGAATGGGCCATGTTACCCCGCTACGACGTTGCAGGACTCACAGCAGCAGCGCAAAGATTGGGTGCATATTCAGCTCCAATTATCCTGAATGAAGGCATGGGGGCTTACACGTATCCCCCCATCTATGGTTCCATTTTTGAAGACATGGGCTTTCAACTCAATATCATCGATGCAAAGCTCCAGTTTATTCATCCTTGGGAATCCAAAGATTGGGACAGTAAACCAAAACTGAAACTCTCCCTTTTTATTAATTCTTCTTCACCCATAAATCACATTTCTTTTGATTTGAGATCAGAAACGGAAACAATCCACATCAAAATGGATGAACCCCATTTAGAAGAAACAGTGGAACAACATTATATCTTTACTTGGGAAAAAGAGATGGATTATCCCACGCATCCCCTCTTGTACAGAATCGAAAATTTAGCGCTTTCCAATCAAGACCGCTTTGTGGGAAATGCTCTTGAGTTTTGGAAAGAAAAAGAATTGGATCCTGGCCATTCCCTAAACATTGAAAAACCGTTTGAAGTTTTGGTGGCACGCGATCTTACATTTGAAGAAGGGTTTTTCCAAGCTCTCTTAAAAATTGCAAAAGAAGCCCAAACACAGTTTTATAAAAACAATAAACCCCATTTTGCAGCAGGCATGGTTTATATGATTGGGCATTTCTTAGATCGCCTTTTAGAACATGGGAAAATTTTACCGGGGCAATCTCATAACTTAGCCATGGATGCGCTGAAAGAATCCATTAAAATTGCAAAAACCGTCAACTTTGCAGACCATCCGATTCAAGGCCCGCATCTTGATTTATTGATTGAATATCTTGAAGAGCTTACCCACCAAATGATCCCAAACGAACACGTTGGGTTTCATGAACTTTCAACGAGAACCCAACAAATGCAGTTTATCAATCAAGCAGCTTTGGATCGCTTAAAACTGATGGAAGCAGACATTCGCATCGAAACAGAAACCTGCTGGGGGGGGCTCTGCGACCAGGGTTCTAAAAACGACTGGCACACGCTTCAACTGTATAAGGGGTACAGCTACGCCCTTTCCAAGCTCTATCATTGGTATCGAAATCACTTTTTTGAAGAATACGATCCCAAAGGATATGCGCTTGAAGAAATTGCAAATATTTTAGATGAAATGAAAAACTTTAAAAGTGAACTTGAAACTTCTTGGATCCAAGCTTGGACATGGTCCGACAAAGATTTAAAAGAATTTGCAGATAAATTTTCTTTACTTCGAAAAGAACTTGAAGAAGCGTCAGAATGACGTGTCTTCAGGCCATTCTTTCAAAATTCCAAGTGGCTGCCACGTTTCATCCTCTTTTTCCAAACACCTTTCAGCCAAAGGAATCAGCCCCAACCCTGTCAGCGGAAGATCCCATTGATAGGACCCCGCCCAAGCTGCTTCACGCCCCCAGGAAGCCGGATCTTTAAAAACATCCTGGTTTAACAACGATGCTTCCAGTTTATTTCGAATACTTTTAAAGCGTTGTTTGCCCGCCGGACTTGCATTTTGAGAAAGCATTTCAACGGCTGCGGTGGCATAGGGAATCACGGAAGGATAATAATAAGGTGCCCATAAAAAAGGCCCACCATGTGCGGAATCTCTTCTATTTGGAAAATCTGTCTTTTGATGACTGGCCAATAAAGGCGCCACCGTTGCAAAATTTTCTAAGGCTGTAATCAAACCTTCTCTAACATTAATATCATCTGGATTGATACGATATTGAGAAAGCCAATATGGAACGGCTCTGGCCACACTGTCCAAAGGATCTCCGCCAAAACGTCCCTCCGCTGGGCCATAGCCGATAAACCCTGTTTCTGGATGAAGCGCGCCCGTTAAAAAAGCATGGGTCTGGGCATTAACATCTTCCGGATCCAAAGCCAGAACAGAGGTCGCCAAGGCATACGTTGTAAAATAACTTCCCCCCTCTCCTCTCCTCTTTTCTTTTTTTTGTGAAACTTCGCGCATCAGATCCGTCTTCGCTTGTTCTAAATGGCTTTCAAGATTTTTCCTTTGCATAGGCGTCACATTTTTTTGTTTTAAAAGTTCTTCAAATAATTTCTTATAAAAAAGTTTTCCATATAAGAACAAAGAATCAATCTGAACGTCTTCATCAGAGATCGAAGCTTGATTTAAAATGGTTGTCACACGTGTATAGAGTTCCTCAATATGGCCAAACCCTGAATCCGGGCAAGCACTTTCCACATGTGAAACTTCAGAAGGTTGTAAAAAGGCTTCCAGCATTTGATCCACATAGATTTTAGCCTTTGGACAAAGGGGCGCTGCTTTAACCATAAAAAGCCCATCTAACGGCGTGAGCGCAAAAGGCCACTGGGCCTCTCCTAAATTCGATGGCAATCGAAACTGTGATCTTTCAGATGCCAGAAGATCTACCATTTTACACACAGACTGACACAGATCGGGGGGGTGTTTCATATGTGTAATTTTAGAAAGGCGTTGATTGACATCGATCCGTTCTTGAGGTGTTAGCCCAGCATATTTTTCTTCCAAAACAATCGTTGCCCAATCCCGAAACCAAGAATCTTTATCGGTTAAAAGTGGTAGCACCCGATCAAAAATTTCTTTTTCATGCCCTCTTATATCTCTTAACTGCGTCAAAGCTTGTACCTTTAAATTCGGATTTGACAAGGCTTCCATTAAAGCCGAAAAGGCCTCCAAAGAGTCTGGGAACATCCTTAAATTTGAAAAGGCTCTGATTTGCACCCCTGGATTTTCATGATGCATTAATCTTTTCAATTGAGGGATCGCATAGCGTGCCTGATTCCCCCAAAGTGAAAGGGTATCTAAATTTTGCATTAACTTTTGTGGATCTTCTGTTTCATTTAATTGCTGTACAGATTGGTCCAACATACGATAAGAAACTTCTAAATTGGGATAGAGCATTATTTCTTTTTGTGCCCAGTTTTTTATGTCTGAATGAGATCCCTGAGCCAATTCCATCAAGGCTAAAAAAACCGTCTCATCTTGAGGACTGATACGATACAAAGATTTTAAAATTTCTTTTGCCTCATTTGGCGTTGGGCTTGTTTTTAAAAGCGCTACCATGGAAGGCATGGCAGCTTGAACAACAGATCCTTTCAATAACATGACCTCTTTGGCGGCGTTGATTTGACGAAGTCGATCTTCTGAGTTCAAGCCTTCTAAAATAGAAGGCCATATTTTTTGAGTCGCCTTCACATATTCCGGGTGATCATGAAACCGTTCTGAAATTGATTCAATGGCATAGAGATAGCCTCCACCCATGGCGCGTCCTTTTTGAAAGAGCATGGGTAAAAGATCAATCGTTTTTGACCCAAGATCAGAAAGTTTTTCCCAAAAATCTTTACCCACATACTGTGAATGCTTATCTAAATATTGAATAATCTCTGGTAGAATCTGGTCTGCTTGATCTGGAAACCGTGTCAGCGCCCGATAAGCCCCATCCTGTACCAAAGGATCCGGATCTTTTAATGCGGTACGTAAAAAGGCTACGGTGGGAGCTGTCTCTTTGG
>Ga0155199_1037_pt2 | contig 15832 bp, 15 predicted proteins | sample RifCSPhighO2_02_FD_106167 | JGI IMG/M metagenome (GOLD analysis project Ga0155199, IMG submission 106167) | Deltaproteobacteria bacterium RIFCSPHIGHO2_02_FULL_40_11
TCAGCCATGCTCGCTTTATTGAATCTGACCAAGCCTAGAATTAGTTTGCTGTTTGCCATTACGGCATTGGCGGCATTGCTTTTGGAAGGCTCTCTTTCACTGACATCTTTACATTTATGGATGATTGTTTTTTCTGTTTTTTTGGTGGGCGGATGTGCCAATGCGTTTAATCAATACTTTGAAAGAGATTTAGATGAAAAAATGATTCGAACGGCGCAACGCAGACCGCTCCCGCTTAAAAAAATATCGCCCAACCAAGCCCTGGTTTTTACAATACTGATTGGTATTTTAGGACTTCAACTTTTATACACCTGGGGCGGAGGCTTTGCGTTTGGTTTGGGTCTTTTTACCATTTTATTTTACAGTTTTTTTTATACTTTATATCTTAAGCCCAAAACACCATATAATATTGTCATTGGGGGTGTTGCCGGTGCGATGGGACCTTTAATTGCCTGGGCAGCTGTGCAAAACACTGTAAGTTGGGAGGCTTGGGTTTTATTTTTAATTATCTTTATGTGGACCCCCCCCCACTTTTGGGCATTGGCGATTTACTATAAAGAAGATTATGAGAAAATTGGGCTTCCGATGCTTCCTGTTGTCAAAGGTGTTCGGGCCACACAGGTTCAAATTTTGGCGTATTCGGTTTTTCTTTTACCTTTGTCACTTCTTTTAACTTTTTCTGAAAAACTGGGATGGTTTTATTTAGCAGTTTCTTTTCTGGTAAACATTTATTTTATTAAAAAGGCATTTGATGTGTATCAAAGCAATACACGCCAAGTGGCCTACAGGCTTTTTGCCTTATCCATTGGCTATCTTTTTATTTTACTTTTGGCATTGATGTTAGATGCAACGGTGGTTTAGGATATGGAAGCATTTCATTTTCGAATCTGATTCTATGGGCCGGTAGCTCAGTTGGGAGAGCGTCGCGTTCGCAATGCGAAGGTCGGGTGTTCGATCCACCTCCGGTCCATGCTTATAGTTTTTTCAGCTTTTTCTGAGAGCTGCTATCGATCAATCACAATTCGATGTTGTTCTTCATAACACATAAATTCGGCACCTTCATGTGATCTCAAAAATACGCGTAGGTTCAGCGTATAAGTGCCAGCTTCTCGAACTGAAAATGCTTTTTCATCGATAGCAAGTGTTGTTTTCTGATAGGGCCAGTTTCTTCGTTTACTAAGCCTATTTTCTGAAACGGCATCTTCCAAAAATTTCCACTCCATCTCATATCTCCATCCAGTGGGGACCGGTTCACTTCGCCATCCAGTAGGGATTGGTTCATATTTCCACCCTGTGGGCACAGGTTGATACACCTCTCCTGTACGCACGCGTGCATAAATCCATCCAGTGGGTACGGGTTCGGTTAGCCATCCTGTAGGGATCGGTTGAGAACGCCATCCCGTTGGAACAGGTTCATAGAGCCATCCCGTTGGAATGGGTTCGAAACGCCATCCCGTTGGGATGGGTCCGTATTTCTTTGCAAAGAGTTCGGCACGTAAAAAAACTTGAGATCCATTTTGTTTTGAGAGAATTACTTTTGTGCCATAGGTGGGTTTGACAAACGTGATTTTGTTTTGGGACTGGGCACTAAGCTCACCCGATTCCATCATGGCACTTCCATCCATGAATGTCATGCCTTCGTTTTCTGACGAGGTCATTTCAGAGGATGGTTGCGCTGTATTTTCTTCTTGGTCTAAATTTGCAGATTGCCCGCAGCTCATCATCCACAAAACGGTACACAATATGAATAAATGCATAATTTTAGTAGATATTTTTTGAAACATGGGAGCTCCCTTCAGTTAACGTTCATCAATCAGGATCTAGATGTATTAATTTCATTATAGTTGGGGATACTGTATTGTCAAATATGACCTCGCCCCAACATCGTACAAGGGTTTGCATTTTTTATGATCCTCAGTACAATTAAATAATATACATGTACGTATGTCGAAAACTAAGTATCTTTTTTTAATCTAATTTTAATAACAGGAGGTTAGGATGTACTCTATCCGAATTCTTATCAGTTTTTCGCTCATGTTTTTGTTTTTTACAGCGTGTAGCGGAGACGGTGGCTCTGGTTCATCCTCTTCTTCCGCTCCTATTACAGATGGTTCTGGCGGTGGTGGAGATATGATTGGCGTAGATCCAGGAGACGGTGGCGATGGTCTTCCTGGAGATGGGAGTGACTCCGAAGATGGCGGAGACGATGGAGATATTGCAGATGGCGATGACACCATAGATGATGGTGGAGAGGGAGATGAAACTGACGATGGAGATTCAGAAGACGACGTGGCTGACGACGACGATACCCAACAAGCTTGCCCAATTGATCCTACCCCTCTCAAATCTTTTCAGGCCAGTTCAAACATTATTTCATTTGCAAATGTTAAATCGACGTTTGTCATCGCAAGTAAAGATGAACTCACCGGATCTCATGGGAAACTTTCTTATTGGAATGCTGCAACCCGTGACACAAACCATCGAAGTTATGCAAATAGCGCAGAGCGTTTTAAGAGTACCTCTTTTTGTTTTGATGGAATGACTCTTGGAGCAGCAGAAAACGATCAAGTGGTCTGTGCTTTTAGATCTAATCCAAGTTATGATCGATTTTTATTGTTTAAAATTAGTAATCGCTTTTCGTCTTTCCGGGCAGGAATCGCAAGTACGAATCCAAGAATTAATTATGGCTTACCTCTTCACAAATTAAATGCAACGACGCTTCTTCAGGGACATTTTACTGCGTCAGGTACATCTATTTCGGCGGACACGGAAAGGGTAATCATTAATACCAGTGTACGAGATAGTGATGGTTTATTGGGTAGGAGCGCTCCTTTTGCGATTCCTGCAACCATTACGCACGATGGTATTACTTATTCTCGATTCAAAAGTATTGCTTTTGGAGGAGGGAACGATACATCAACTTTTTATCGTGTGGCGAGTCTTTATAAAAATGAAGTTGTCAATCAATATCGCTTACAAATTGTAAACAATAATGGAAGTGTTCAAGCAACCTCTAATTCTTTTTCCCCTCAGGTTTCTGGATATAACTTTAACACTTTTATTTTAAATACTTCAGAGCTGGGTCGGATTTACGTTTTTGGAGAGAATCTCAAAGAAATCGTTGTATTCAATATAGGTTCTGGTACATCTCTAACATTCAGAAGCCATTTTACACTTCCAGACAATCCGAGATCGAATACCCATGTTGTTCCAATTTGGGATTATTTAGTTACCTTTTCACAAAATTCTGAGACAAATCAAAGTTTTGTATCTGTGATTAAGCTTGATGTCACAAATAATCTTATTACAGAAGAAACTACTCTAGAAAATTATTTTGAAGCGGGTATTCAATATTCAGACAGCATCGCAGATAGTATCGCAAGTATTCCACGCTATGACCTTAAGAAATTTAGTTTTCAAGATAGCGATGGAGTTTATAAAAGTGGGATTGCCCTTAAAAAGGATAATGCATTACGCCTCCATCAATATCGTCAATGCCAATAATAGGTCGGGACGCGAGCCCATTTTTACCGAAAATATACGCGTTTGAGTTCTGTATAGATGCGTTCGTTGAAATCTCCGGCGCGAGAGCACATAAGATCCGTTGTGTCTAATTGGTAATTAATCGCAATATCTTCATGCGTGTCATAAAATTCTACGTAACAATCTGGAAGCCTTAAGATGTGGCCAAATTCGTGACGAATGGTCCATTGTACTTCGTACTCTTCAAGTGGCGTGTTTGCGTCCATGACAATAATATTTCCAGAAGAAACGTGGGGTGTGACGCCAGGTCGAAATTGAACTTCGGCAGTATCTAAACCTGAATTTACAAATTTCATCGAAAGCTGCCATTGGTTATTTTTAAATTCGTCTTCAATATTGAATTTTAAGAAGTCTAAAATTTTTTTATTTTTTGGATTGATAAAGGGAATCATCGCTTTTTGTGGATTTTGTGTGGTCCACGTGATGTCTCGCCTGGGATCTCGAATTTCGAAGTACGCCCGCCAGGTGCTTTGGCTATTGCGCCAGTATTTGTTTTTATATTCGACCAGGGCATTTTTGGAAATATGGGTGGTAAGCGTTTCTACGCATTCATCATGTGTTGTCCAAATTTCATTTTCGCAAAGTCCGATGAGATATTCTTTAAAGCTGTCTTGTGTTTTAAGATCTAAATTTTGAAAGTCATGTAATTTTTCATCTAGGTTCGATTCTTGGTTGAGGTAATAATAGCCTCTTACATCTCTTTTTTTATTTTCAATGTACCATGTTTTCCAAGGCAGCATGATCGTTGTCCACCGAACGGCAGATTGGTATAGCCTGTCAATTTTTCGTGCGTGTTCAATAAAAGTTTCTTTTTCTAGAGGGAGTTCGGCGCTTATTTGTTTTTGGCCATACACAACGTCTATTATTTCAGATGGCATTTCTTGGGTATAGGTATCGTATTTTTCTTTAATGGTACGTTCATTGTATTTATTGGGAGAATCAATGGGAACCCCTTTTCGTGTTTCTTTCGAAGTAAGACGAATTTGATCTTCTGCACTTCTTTGGCGATTCATGAGTTTTAACCACTGTGACAGTTTTTCTCCGCCTTCAATGGCTTTTTGGGTTTCAGATTGAAGTGTATCAAAGATTAGGACGCCAGGTTTATTTTTGTAATGGTCCAAAAGTTTTTGATATTCATGCGAAGATAAATCCAGTGGAATGTGGGGAGGCGTTTGAGAAAAAACAATTTTTGAAAAAAACAAAACAACAAAAAATACCTTATATTTATATTTCATTTACTCATTTTTTATGAGCACATCTAAAATGGCAAGTGTTTTTTCATACACCGCATCAAATGAAATGGTTTCCATGCATGGCGTTGTTCGGTTCCATACATCGCATGCCATAAAATGGCGCCCTGGAATGCAGGGATTACATCCCAGTTCTTTTTGACAATAAATTGTGTTTTGAGGTTCAAAGTAGGGACGGGCTCTTAAATGACTGGTGGGTGCAAAAATACCGAGTACGGGTCTTCGCATATTGGTGGCCAAGTGGAAGGGCCCAGAGTCTCCACCGATGACAAGCATTGCTTTTTTATACAGTGCAGCCAATTGTTTGAGAGATGTTTTCCCAACAAGGTTAATCATTGTATTTGTGTAAGGTTCAAACTGATGTACTTTTTGTTGGTCTTCTTTTCCGCCCACCAAAACAACTTGAAAACCATGCTTATGAACCAAGATTTCAGACAATTTTCCATACGATGTATAAGCCCATTCCTTGGCATGCCAAGCTGAAAAGGGGGCAAATACAATAAAAGGTTTATTTGCTTGAAACCCCGTATGTTTTAAAATATTGAAAAGATCAGAATCGTCTTTTTGCGTTGTCTGTACTTTTAAATCAATATCTTCTTCTAAAAAAGGGATGCCTTTGTTTCGAAGTACATTTAAATAAATATCAATGGCATGGGAGTTTCGTTTCACGGTGAGCGTTTTATCAACTTTTCGAATGCCCCAAACTTTTTTGACGCCTAAAAAATAACACACATAGCTTCCACTTTTAAGGTTTATGGCTAAGTCGAATTTTTTTTGTCGAAGCCTGTGCAGGGTTTTAAGCTTTCCCTGCCATGTTTTCCATTCTCCTTTTTTATCAAAGATCAATATTTCATGAAGGTAAGGATTTCCCTCTAAGAGCGCTTTTCCAATCGGCGCCGTTAAAATGGAAATTTTGGCTTGAGGAAGAGCCTTGTGGAGGGGCTTTAAAATAGCCATATTATGCAAAATGTCCCCAATATTTTGGTGGCCTAAAATGAGAATGTTTTTAAATTGAGGTTCAAAAAGGTGCATGGTTGAAGGCATTTTTAACATAGAAAATTTCAAAATGGTATCATTGATTCCTGCGTAAATATCTGGCAATTTGGGTTTCATCTGTGCTAGTGTTTTTTGAATATGAATACAGAAGATCAAAAATTAAAAGAAATTTTGGCGCAAACAAAAACCATTGCGGTGGTAGGGCTTTCTCCAGAACCTGATCGTCCCAGCCACGAAGTGGCAGCCTACATGCAAAAACAGGGATATAAAATTGTTCCTGTCCGGCCCGGGGTGGATAAAATTTTAGGGGAAAAAGCTTATGCTTCTTTAAAGGATATTCCCTTTGAAATTGATTTGGTGGATATTTTTCGAAAACCAGATGCTATTTCTGCCATTGTGGATGAGGCGATTGGAAAAAAAGCAAAAGCTATTTGGATGCAATTGGGATTAGAACACAATGAGGCAGCTCAAAAAGCCGTAACTCATGGTTTAAAAGTTGTCCAAGATCGGTGTTTGGCTGTAGAACACAAGCGCTTAAAATAGCTTGAAACGATTGATTCATCCGAAATGGTTTTGTTTTTTGACAGTAGCCTGTGGCCCCATGATGGCCACCATGGATTCTTCTGCCGTCAATGTTTCTCTTCCCACCATTGCACGTTTATATCAAGCTTCTTTAAATGATGTTGAGTGGGTCATTGTTTCTTATCTTTTAACCATGGCTGCGTTGCTCTTACCCTTTGGCCGATTGGGCGATCAATGGGGCAGAAAAAAACTCTTTCGCGTGGGAATGGTTTTTTTTACCGTGAGTTCCATTTTTTGTGCCCTGAGCTTGTCTGTGCCTCAGCTTGTGGTTTCAAGAATTATTCAGGGCATTGGGGGCGCCATTTTTATTTCCATTACGCCAGCTATTTTAGTGGATTCCTTTCCAACGTCTGAACGGGGTAAGGCCATTGGGTTGATGGGAACCATTGTTTCTACCGGGCTAATGGTAGGAGCGCCCCTTGGGGGATTTTTAACCCATTATCTTTCATGGAGGTGGATTTTTTTAATCAATATTCCAATTGGTATTTTGGGGTATTTTTTAGCGGGCATGAATCTTCCCAAAGATCCCGTGTCAGATAAAAAAATTCGTTTTGATTTTCCTGGAGCCCTCAGCATTGTTTTAGCCTCTTCAACCTTTTTATTTGCGCTCAATAAAATTTCAACCTGGGGAATGGATTCGGTGTGGACTTTGGGACTTTTCTGTGTGTCGTTTTTACTCTTCATTCAATTTTTAAAGATTGAACACAAAAATCCGTTGGGCGTTTTAGATTTAAATCTTTTTAGGCGGCCACTTATCTTGGGCGGGAGCTTTTCTCTTTTATTTCATTTTATGGCACTTTTTATTCTCTATTTTTTAACGCCCTTTTATTTAACAGAAGTTTTGCATTTAAAACCTCATGAAGTGGGGCTGACACTTATGTTTTTTTCCATTGGCTTTGCAATGGTAACACCGATCAGCGGATGGTTGTCTGATAAAGTGGGCTCTAGAATTCTATCTCCAGTGGGACTTTCTTTGTTAGCCATTTTATATTTTGGGGCGTCAACCTTAAATGAACGCAGTCAAGGGTGGCACGTTAGTTTGCTTTTGATGTTGGTGGGCGCGTGTGGGGGGCTTTTTCAAGCACCCAATAACAGCGCACTTTTAGGCGCAGTTCAAAGGCCACACCTTGGAACGGTGTCTTCGATCATTGCAACCATGCGTACCTTTGGCATTATGATGGGGGTTGCTTTTGGAACGCTTCTTTTTTCCTTATATGTTCAGCTTACGAATGGCTTAGGAAAACATTTTACCCCCCAAGAAGTTCCTGCACATCTTTTTGTGGGGGGATACCATTTTGCCCTTTTATGTGCTGCAGCCATTGCCTGCATTGCTGTCTTTTTTTCGTTGTATCGCGTAAGGCCTGAGTTTTAGGGGATACGTCGTTCTCAGTCGTCGGGCTCCTCCGACGTACCATTAAGTACGCCTCCGTCGCCCTCCTCCTTGCGGCCTCGTCTCCCCTAAAACTGAGGCCTTACTTATAGTGACGCGGAGTGGCTCTCTCAGGTGTTTAAGAACTGACATCGTAAAAGTTAAAGTAAAATCAAGCACTTAGAATTATATGGGTACATCATTTTCTAAAGTCCCTGTATAGAATAGACGGCTTTTGGCGTGTATCCAAGGCGGGCTTCCGGGCGTTTTTACTAAAAAACACTGTAATATCAATGGGTTACAAATTTATGCCAACGTGGCACTGCCATTGCACTTTATAGGGATGAAGGTGTCTTTATGTTGGATCGATATTTAAAATATGCTTTTTTTTCATTTTTGCTCTTGTCTGCCGCCTTTTTGGCGTTTGAAGCGGGCGAAAAGGGGGGAGATGCTTTGCCCAAGAGCGCATCTCAAAAGCTCTTTAAGTCATTTCCAGCCTTAAAAGAAGATTTCCAAAAACAAATGCAGGTTCAAACCCAAAACGAAAATGCCACAAAAGAGGCATCCGAAAAAGATGAAAAAGACAAAAAAGAAGAAGATTCCAAAAAAGATAAACAGTCAGAAAATGGGTTTACGCGTGAAGTTTTTGTTGCTGAAGGAAATTCCAAAATGTCTCCAAATCCTGTGAACCGTCTGGATACTTTTGGAACGACGCTCATTACCAGCGAAAAACCTGTGGATCGAAAACGCGACAGAAAAATTTTACTGCCCCAGATTTCAAATGCATATATTCCAGCCTATCATACCCCCCAAGGGGTGATGGTTGTAAATCGCCAGGTTTCGGTGAATGAATACGGCCGTCAATATGAAATTCATATGTATGACGAAACGGGTAAAAAATTTCAAGGCTCATTTGTGAGCGAGGCTTCTTTAGAATTTCCATTTCAAGGCTTGCCAAAGTTTCATGCTGTGAATGAAGAGCAATTCACACAAAGTAGCCGTTATTTTGTATTTCGAGACATTTCAAGTCAAAGTACTCAAAAACTTTTAAACAGTGAACCCTTTGTATCGTCTTTGATTCAATCTTCCAGCCGCAATACATTGGATCAGAAGTCCTATTTGGGGCAAGATCCCAATTCAAATCTTAAAATGTATCAGTTATACCCCGGTGTTTATATGGGTGAGATCAACTTGAACTAAATTTTTCTTTCAAGTAACCTCAAACCGAAATGAATATTTTTGACCTGTTTGTGGGCATGCGCTATTTGCGTTCCCGTAAGCGTCATCAAGGGTTAAATGTAACCACATGGATTTCAATCGGAGGCATTGCCGTTGGGGTGATGTCTTTAATTGTGGTTATTTCTGTAATGAACGGGTTTGGAAACGATTTAAGAAATAAACTTCTTAAGTTTAAGTCGCATCTTCTAATTGAATCTAAAACGTTAGAGTCTTTCCCATTTCACGCAACGTTGGCCCAAGATATTCAAAAAACAAATCCCAAAATAAAAGCCATCCAGCCCTATCTTTCAACAGAGATGATGCTGAAAGCGGAAGATGCTGTGACAGGGATTTTATATAAAGGGGTGACAGACGCGCTTTTGTCTGGGGCAGAGATGACACAACCGAATATGCCTTCTGTTCTATTGGGGAAAGAATTGGGTCATTTGATGGGGCTTGTGATTGGCGATGAAGTTACGATTATTTCTCCCATTGAAACCGTAGGCCCCTTGGGCAGTCTTCCCAAAATGAAAAAATATCAGGTTTCTGGATGGATACAAACTGGCGTTTATGAAATTGATACAAAGCTGGTGTATGTTTCTTTAGTCGAAGCGCAAGATTTTTTGGAGCGCCAAAACCACATTGATGGGTATGAGATCATGTTGCATGACGCGGGCAGGGTAGAAGAAGTTGTTTCCAATCTTAAAAAGTTTTCTTTTCCTTTCGAAGTATCGATTCGGGGGTGGCCAGAATTGAATCGTGCTTTATTTAGTGCTTTAAAGCTTGAAAAGTTTGCCATGTTTTTAATTTTATCTTTTATTGTTTTAGTTGCAGCACTGAATATTATTACAACCATTACGCGCGTGGTTTTAGAAAAGAGAAAAGAAATTTCTATTTTAAAAATCATGGGCGCAAAACAAAAAAATATTATGATGATTTTTTTATTTCAGGGAATTTGGATGGGACTTTTGGGTGTGGGGTTCGGGGTTACCGTTGGGGTTTTAATTTGTTTTATTTTGAACAGATTTGAAATTTTAAAATTACCGGATATTTATTATAGCACCTCTGTTCCGATTGAAATGCAAGCTTGGATGATTGTTCTCATTGCATGTGTGGCGATTTTGATTACGCTCCTTTCATCATTGTATCCGGCATGGAAGGCGTCGAAATTAAATCTGTTAGAAGGGATTAAGTTTTAGATGAAAACCGTTATTGAGCCTTTTCGCATTAAAATGGTTGAGCCCATTCGCATGACAACTGTTGTAGAGCGAGAACAGATTTTAAAAAAAGCAAACTATAATCTTTTTTTAGTTCCAGCCAAAGACGTCTTAATCGATTTACTGACAGATAGTGGAACTGCGGCCATGAGTGCCGCGCAGTGGGCAGGCATGATGGAAGGTGATGAATCGTACGCAGGGTCCAAAAGTTTTGAGCGTTTTGAAAAAGTTGTAAAAGAATTAACGGGATATCCTTATATTATTCCTGTGCATCAAGGCAGAGCCGCTGAAAAAATTCTTTTTCATGTGGCCATCCGTCATTTGGGTTCCCGTCAACCCATGGTTCCCAATAATACGCATTTTGATACCACCCGAGCCAATGTGGAATACCTGGGGGCCAAGGCCATTGATTTTCCTGTTTTAGAAGCCAGCCAACCCGCTCTTCGAAAACCCTTTAAAGGAAATATGGACTTAGAAAAATTGGAAAATTTTTTAAATCAACACGCCAAAAAAGATGTGCCTCTGATCATGATGACCATTACAAATAACTCCAGAGGGGGCCAACCTGTTTCAATGCAAAATTTAAAAGGCGTTCAAAAGCTGGCTCAAAAATATAAAATCCCCTTCTTTTTAGATGCCGCACGCTTCGCAGAAAATGCGTATTTTATTCAGCAAAGAGAACCAAAATACAACACTAAAACAGTGAAAGAAATTGCTCAGGAAATTTTTCGGCTCAGCGATGGCTGTACGATGAGCGCTAAAAAAGATGGGCTTGTCAATATGGGGGGATTTTTAGCGTTTCATTCCAAAAAATGGGCCATGTCGGCACGGTCTCTTCTCATTTTAACAGAAGGGTTTCCAACGTATGGAGGGCTGGCCGGTCGAGATCTCGAAGCCATCGCCCAGGGATTAGAAGAAGTTGTGGATGAAGATTATTTAAAGTATCGAATTCGAACCATTGAATACATTGCCATACGGCTCATACAAATGGGAGTTCCCATTGTGCAACCACCAGGGGGGCATGCCATTTATATCGATGCCGCCTCTTTTTTAAAACATATTCCAAGGTCTCAATTTCCTGGGCAATCTTTGGTCTGCGAGTTATATGTGCGTGGCGGGGTGCGTGGGGTTGAAATTGGAAGTGTGATGTTTGGTGCCAATACCGATATGGAATTGGTTCGGTTGGCCTTTCCCAGGCGTGTTTATACGCAAAGTCATGTGGATTATCTTTTAGAAGTCATCGAAGAAATTACAAAAAACAAATCGCGTTTACATGGATATAAAATAACATACGAAGAACCGATCATGCGGCATTTTACGGCGCATTTTAAACCTATATAGTCATTCCCCGCGAAAGCGGGGAATCTTTTTTTTGCCTCAAGTTAAATTCATAGATGTCGATAAGTGCATGTATGAAAAAACTAGTTATTTATATCATCGTATTGGCTTTTATGGGGTGCGCAACACCGCTTTCAAAGCAAAAATTTCCAAGAGACAATGTCAAAGATATTACCGTTGGGAAAACAACACAGCGCGATGTGTATGACACTTTTGGAGAACCGATTTATCATGGATCGAAAACAGATGATGAATCGTGGTGGATGTATATTCACACAACCAAAGATAATTCTGAATCTTTGTCTTTGTACTTTGATAAAGAAGGTCGTGTGACAGATTTCTTATACACCCCCTTTGAAAAATCGCTCAAAGAAAAACTTCAAGCCAGTCGGTAGGGTCAATCCCTTGCTTCAAGGTATAATTTTATGCTACGCATAAAATCTATGCCTCGGAAAATAGGACCTTATACCGTATCGCTTCTTGAAACTGGCCAATTTGCTTTGGATGGGGGCGCCATGTTTGGCGTGGTTCCCAAAAATCTTTGGCAAAGAACCAATCCTGCAGACGATCAAAATAGAATTGATATGGCCCTTCGCATTTTACTCATTCAAGGCGGAGATAAAAATATTTTAGTAGATACAGGCATTGGCGATAAGTGGGACGAAAAATATAAAAATATCTATCGTATTTCGCATGAAACATTTTCTTTAGAAAAAGCCCTCTCAGAAAAAAAAATAAAGTCCAAAGACATTACAGATATCATTATTTCACATCTTCATTTTGATCATGCAGGTGGGCTTACGTATTTGGATCAAGGAAAGTTGAAACTTACTTTTCCAAAGGCTAAGATTTATGTTCAAAAAGAACAATACGAATGGGCCAATCGGCCGACGCCTAAGGATCAAGCCAGTTTTTTAAAAGAAAATATTATGCCCCTGAAAGAGGCCAACCTTGTTTTGCTCGAAGGCGAAAAAGAAATTTATCCAGGCATTCATGTTTTAATTTCTCATGGGCATACCCGAGCCCAACAAGTTGTAAAAGTTACAGATGGTGCATCTACAGTTCTTTTTTGTGCAGATCTCATTCCAACGTCTTCGCATGTGCCGGTTCCGTTTGTGATGGGCTATGACAATTTTCCACTTCTTACGATGGAAGAAAAAAGAAATATTTTAGAAAAAGCCGTTCAAGAAAACTGGGTGCTTTGTTTTGAGCACGATCCGAAAGTGGCGGCAGCCACCGTGCAAAAAGACCCACAAAAAGGACGTTTTTCGGTGAAAGAAGTTACGTCATTTTAAGCGCTTTAAAAGCGTTTCAGCAAATTTTTGTGCAGCATCAGGGCCAACGCCTGTGACAATGCGTCCATCTTCTTCAACGGGTTGCCCCGTATACTTTGCCCCTTTTTCTTTTAGGTTTGTGGCTTCAGACTCCCAACACGTTGCCGTTTTTCCCTTCAATAGCCCAGCATTGGCTAAAATAGAAGGTGCAATGCAAATGGCCGAAACCAATTTTTTCTGCTGATCGGCTTGCCTTGCCAATTCATGACACTTTGGGTCGTTAAAATAGGCTTGGGCCCCAAATCCACCCACAAAAACCACGGCATCGAAATCATTCATGGAAACATCCGATAATTTTTTATCGGGTGTCACTTTTTTCCCCAGCATGCCCTTGGATGTTTTTCCTGTAGAAGAGGCCACGGTGATTTCAATTTTATTTTTCTTTAAAAGTTCATACGGCATTGAGAATTCTTCATCCCTAAAATCATTGGGTGCAATGACCATCAGTACTTTTTTCATGTCTGTCTCCTTTTGTTTCGTTTGCGTTCATCTTTTGTTTTATAGTAATGTCGATTTTAAAATCAAGCATTTGCGCCCATATGCCGACGTGGCGGAACTGGCAGACGCGCATGGCTTAGGACCATGTGGGGTAACTCGTGGGGGTTCAAGTCCCTCCGTCGGCATTAAAAAAGCAGAAATAAAGTTTCCAAACCAGAATGAGAAAAAAATACACAAATCGCCTATTTTTGGAAACCAGTCCTTATTTATTACAGCATGCCCATAACCCCGTAAACTGGTATCCGTGGGGAGAAGAGGCGTTTGAAACAGCAAAAAAATTAAAGCGTCCCATCCTTTTAAGTATTGGCTATTCTACGTGTCACTGGTGTCATGTGATGGAAGAAGAATCTTTTGAAGATGAAGAAATTGCGGGTGTGATGAATGAAAACTATGTGGCGATTAAAGTCGACCGCGAAGAAAGACCCGATGTCGATGCCATTTATATGAGTGCGGTTCAAGCCATGACGGGCCATGGGGGTTGGCCCATGACGGTGTGGTTGACGCCCGAGAAAAAACCTTTTTATGGGGGCACTTATTTTCCTGCTCGAGACGGGGAGAGAGGGGCCCAGACAGGATTTTTAACGATCCTTCAAAAATTGAAAGAAACGTATGACAAAGAACCCGATAAAGTTTTAAAATCGTCTGAACAGTTAACGGAAGCCCTTGGGCGGCATTTAACGCCAGATGTGGGGGGCCAGGCCGTAACGAAAGATGTTTTGCATCAAGCTGCAGATTTTTATCAAAAAAGATTTGATTCTGTGTATGGCGGGATGACGGGTGCACCGAAATTTCCAAGTAGTCTTCCGATACGGTTTTTACTTCGATATTATCGAAGAACGAAAAATTCAAAAATATTAGAGATGGCAAAGCTGACCCTGACCCAAATGGCCGGTAGCGGCATGTATGATCATGTGGGGGGTGGCTTTCATCGGTATTCAACAGATGAAAAATGGCTGGTCCCCCATTTTGAAAAAATGCTCTATGACAATGCGCTTTTAGCGGTGGCTTATTTGGAAGCCTATCAAGTGACCGGCGATGTAGAATTTAAACGCGTGGTAGAAGAAATTTTGCGTTATGTCGCGCGCGATATGACATCTTCCCAAGGTGCTTTTTACTCAGCCACCGATGCCGATAGTTTAAACCCAAAAGGGGAGAGAGAAGAAGGTTGGTTTTTTACGTGGACACCCCAAGAAATTGAAGATGTTTTGGGACCGGAAGACTCAAAACACATTCAATCTTACTATGCCGTTACGCCAGAAGGAAATTTTGAAGGTCGAAATATTTTAAATACACCCAAACCTTCATTTCAAACGCGGCAAAAAATAGATACCTTACTCAATAAGCTTTATGAAAAAAGATTAAAGCGTCCCCCACCCCTTCGCGATGAAAAGATTTTAACCTCATGGAATGGTCTCATGATTTCTGCCTATGCCAAAGCAGGGCAGGTTTTAAATAAAAATGAATATATTGAAACGGCAAAACGTGCTGCCCAATTTATTTTGGACCATCTTTATAAAGAGGGGAGACTTTTGCGAAGTTTCAAAGATGGCGAGGCAAAATTGAATGGGTATTTAGATGATTATGCTTTTTTCACACAAGCGCTTTTGGATGTGTATGAAACCACGTTTGAAATTCAGTGGTTAAAAAAAGCGATTGAACTCGATCAAACGCTTGAAAAAAACCATGAAGACAAAAATGCAGGTGGATTTTTTATGACCAGCCATGACCATGAGGCGCTTTTGGCCAGAGAAAAACCAGCTTATGATGGCGCAGAACCTTCTGGAAACTCTGTGGCGCTTTTAAATTTAGTGAGACTCAAAGAATTTACAACGAAAGATGCGTATCGAGTGCGGTTTGAAAAAGAATTGAAAGCGTTTTCTAAAATTTTAATGGAACGCGCTGCCGCCCTTTCAGAAATGCTTTTGGCTGTGGATTATGCTTTCGATAAACCCAAAGAAATTATGATTGTAACCCCCAAAGGGAAAAAAGAAGAGGCTGAAATCTTACTTTCTGAGCTTCGAAAAACGTTTGTGCCCAATAAAATTTTAGGGGTTATGGAAGAAGGCACAGATCTTGAAATCCAAGGCGAAGTGATCCCCTTGGCGCAATCTAAATATGCCATTCAAAAGAAAGTAACAGCCTATGTGTGTGAAGAAGGGATTTGCGCACTTCCGACGCATGATCCCAAAGTTTTTGTGAAACAAATTTCTATTGTCGAAGACTTGAAATGAAGATAGCGTAAATGTCATCCCAGCTATTGTGGGGATCTAAAATAAGGAGATAAAAAAATGAAATACATTATTGGCTTAATCGTGGTTCTTCTTTTAGGACTTGGAGGCTATTTTGTTTGGCAAAAAAGTCATGAGCATCCAGGGACGGCTGTTGGGGAACATCCAGGATCAGAGCATCCGGGATCTGAGCACCCAGGAGATAAAGCGAAAGATGAAGAACCTTCAGACGAAAACAACGACGATGAAGAGATGGAAG
>Ga0155199_1076_pt4 | contig 15272 bp, 14 predicted proteins | sample RifCSPhighO2_02_FD_106167 | JGI IMG/M metagenome (GOLD analysis project Ga0155199, IMG submission 106167) | Deltaproteobacteria bacterium RIFCSPHIGHO2_02_FULL_40_11
TCTGGACTGCCTTTGCTTGACCTGAGTTTGCGAAACTTAAAGATACAACGACACTTAAAACACCTAACGACACCTTCTTTAACACTCAATACCTCCTAAAAAAAATGGTTTTTTTATTTAGCCCGACGATTTTTTTTAAAACAGGAAAGATTTTTGAACGACACCCCCTTATTTTCTAGGTTTTACTGCCCGATAATGTTTCAGTTATACCAAATTGACAAAACGCGTCAAGGTAATTTTTACATACTTATTTATTATTTTTAGAAAAGTGTTGTCAGTGCGTAACAGATGGGGCGCGAAATACGCCATATGCTTCTGGATAAAACCATTGGCAGACATGCCAACAGGAGCTTATCTGAAAAGTATCACGAACAACGAGGATAATTTAAGCTAAATTTTCTAATATTCCCACACAAAGTAAACAGATGTTTCGTTTTTATAATCTTTTCCCTGCTGTCCATCTGTATCCGATATAGAAACTTCAATAACCAGACGAGAATGATCATCTTTTTTAAAATCCTCTGTATATCCTAGTGAATGATTAAATACATAAGATATTTCCCATGCATCGGAGAGATCATCCCCTTCATTCCCACCAGTTGGATCAAAAAAGAACTCAAAATGGCTACCACTACGCAGTAACTCCCGTTCGTTAGAATCCCATCCCCCCACACGCCTTGTATCCATAAAAGAAAACATCAAGAGCATCCCAAGCAGTTCCCGAGGATTTAAGTTGGTTCTGCGATGTTGAACTCCAATAACACCCAAAGCCGATTGCTGAGGCCCCAAGTTCCACTGATAGCCTACTGTGTTTTGTGTCGTATAATAATCGTCTTCGTCATCGATAAACTCATTTTGGTACATACTTTCAATAAACCATTTTGGGGAAAATAGCGTAATACGTCCTGCATAGGTATCAGATTCATGCAGTCGCGTATCCAATCGAGGCTGGAAATTTTGAGCACGCGAATAAGCTGTTTCTACGCGTGCCACTTTATCACTCCATTTTACAGTATATTCTCCAGCAACTTCACCCCCATAAAATGTGTTACTGTTATGCTCCTGATTTTCGAGAGCAAACCGGTGATCTACATTCAAACGCTCAGATACTCGAAACTGCCCCAAGGTTTGTCCAAATCCAAATGTCACCGAAGAACGATCATTTTCTGCTTTATATAGGTCATGCTCTTTATCATTATAAACTCTAAAAATCTGAACTTGCTCATCTCCCAACTTAAACGCAATCGTTGGATAGTCGGCTTGTTGAGAGGAATCTCCCTCTTTTTTATCTGCTATTTGAAAGCCAAATCGTAATAAGGAACGGTTAAAAACTCGTGTTGTAAGATCTGTTGTACGATCCCCAGCTGACTTTCGATCCGCTTCTAACCCAATATTAAATTGGGAACGCGCTTCATCCTGTGCGACCAACCCCTGCATTTGTCTTAAACGTTCTAAAAGTAACATGCTTTCATTTTTAGAAAAAACAGGTTGCACACAACAAAAACTGCCCAATAAAATGACGCCCCATCCAAACACTTTTTTCATAATTTCCTCCCCTTAAACTCCGCCTTACACTCGGAATGAAACCTGAATATATTGGAATGAAGTCTCTGTCAAGAAGGGTTGAGGTCGTTTACGTACCCATTTCCCAGGAATGGAGATACTTGTCTTGTTCTGCCGTCAGCGTATCAATCTTAATGCCCATGGCTTCGAGTTTTAGCTTTGCAATGTTTTGATCAATGGCTTCTGGAACGCGGTACACTCTTTTTTCAAGTTGAGCGGCGTTGTTTTTCACATATTCTGCGGATAAAGCTTGGTTTGCAAAGCTCATATCCATCACACTTGCGGGATGACCTTCTGCAACACTTAAGTTTACCAATCTACCTTCAGCCAAAACATAAATTCGTTTGTTATTTTCAAGCGTATACTCTTCCATCACACCGCGAACGGTTCTTTTATTTTTGGTAAGCCGTCCCAGATCTTCTAAAGCAAGCTCAACATTGAAATGCCCAGAGTTTGCAACAATGGCGCCATCTTTCATCAGCGCAAAATGTTCGGGACGAATGACATGAATATCACCTGTCACAGTACAGAAAAAATCACCTTTGGGGGAAGCTTCTTCAATCGGCATCACATCAAACCCGTCCATCACCGCTTCAATAGCACGCAAGGGATTAATCTCTGTCACAACAACTCTCGCCCCCATCCCTTTGGCACGCATCGCAACCCCACGTCCACACCAGCCGTAGCCACATACCACAAAAACAGATCCCGCCAAAAGTCTGTTGGTGCCACGAATAATGCCATCAATCGTACTTTGGCCCGTTCCATAACGATTATCAAAAAAATGTTTGGTATTAGCATCGTTTACGGCAATGATTGGATATTGTAAAACTTTATCATGCGCCATGCTTTGTAGGCGAATCACCCCTGTTGTGGTTTCTTCTGTCCCGCCAATAATATTTTTTAAAAGATCCTTCTTTTTGGTATGAATCTGCGTCACCAAATCTGCTCCATCATCCATCGTAAAGTTTGGCGCAACATCTAAAACGGCATTAATATGATTGTAATAGGTTTCTTTATCTTCCCCCTTAATTGAAAAAACAGGAATACCATCGTGTTTTACCAAAGAAGCTGCAACATCATCTTGCGTACTTAAAGGATTCGATGCACATAAATAAACTTCTGCCCCACCCGCCTTTAAGGTTCGCATTAAATTGGCTGTTTCTGCTGTGACGTGTAAACATGCCGCCGCTTTCACACCTTTTAAAGGTTTTTCTTTTTCAAAATGTTGTTTAATGGATTCCAAAACAGGCATGTCTTGGGCTGCCCAATCAATTCTGTCTTTCCCCTGCGTGGCCAAGGCCAAGTCTTTAATATCGTGTGGAACCATTTTTACCTCACCACTCTTTGCAGATCTTTGACTTTGTCTGTTTTTTCCCATGTAAATTCAGGTTCAATACGACCAAAGTGCCCAAATGCTGCCGTCTTTTGATAAATGGGCCGCTGTAAATCCAACGTTCGAATAATTCCTTTTGGCGTTAAATCAAAAATTTCTCGAACGACTTCTTCTAACTTTTCAAGCGAAACTTTTTCTGTTCCATAAGCATTGATATGCACTGAAACAGGCTCTGCCACGCCAATCGCATAGGCCAATTGAATGAGACAACGATCTGCGAGCCCCGCTGCTACAATATTTTTTGCAACATAACGCCCCATGTAAGATGCCGACCGATCTACTTTTGAAGGATCTTTTCCAGAAAATGCACCTCCCCCATGCGCGCCATGACCGCCATAGGTATCAACAATAATTTTTCGACCTGTAAGGCCTGCGTCTCCTTGCGGACCGCCCACCACAAACCGTCCCGTTGGATTGACCAAGAATTTTGTCTTTTCATCTAGGTATTCTTTGGCAATGGTTTTTCGAATGACTTCTTCAATCACACCCTCTTGGACTTCTTTATGAGATACTTTTTCATCATGTTGCGTTGAAACCACAATCGTTGCAATACGAACTGGCCGATCGCCATCATACTCAACTGTGACTTGCGATTTTCCATCGGGTCTTAAAAAGGGAAGTTTTTTCTTTTTGCGAGCCTCACTTAAAGCCTTGGTTAAACGGTGGGCTTCTAAAATCGAAAGCGGCATCAAAACATCGGTTTCGTTCACAGCATACCCAAACATGAGGCCTTGATCGCCAGCGCCTTGTTCTTTAAATAATCCCTCACCTTCGCTGACCCCTTGTGAAATATCCGGAGACTGCTTATCTAAGGACGTTAAAACGGAGCATGTTTTATAATCAAACCCCATGGAAGAATCGGTATAGCCAATTTCATGAATGGTTTTTCGAACCAGGTCTGGAATATCGACAAAAGTCTTTGAGGTAATCTCCCCTGCCACCATGACAACCCCGGTATTGACGAGCGTTTCACACGCCACACGCGATGTTTTATCTCCTTGTAAATAGGCATCTAAAACGGCATCCGAAATTTGGTCACAAATTTTATCAGGATGCCCTTCGGTTACGGATTCCGATGTAAATAAAGACTTTCGATTTGCCATAATATGATCTCCTTATCTTGAAAGTAAAACTAATCGGGGAAAAAGCACATGTCAATGGATTTTACTTTTGAATGTCTCTGTGCTTAATTTTAAAGGGCATTTTCTTTTCTGTAAGAAAATCTTTGAGACGCTCGACAATGGCCACAGATCTGTGTTTTCCGCCTGTACACCCAATGGCTAGCGTAAAATAAGATTTTCCCTCGGAACGATACAAGGGCAATAAATACGTTAAAAAATCTTCGAATTTTTTTAAAAAAGTCTTCGTTTCCTGTTGCGCCATAATAAATTCTTGGACTTGGGGTGTTTCCCCGGTTAAGTCTTTCAGCGTGTCTATAAAATAAGGATTCGGTAAAAACCGAACATCCATCACAAAATCTGCCTGGGTGGGGACCCCATAGCTATAGCCAAAGGACATGAGCATCATTTCCATTTCATGGGTGGGTTCCAATTTTCGAAAGGTTTTATAAATATAGTCCCTTAGCTGGTGCACATTAAACCGCGAGGTATCAATTGTAAAATCTGCACACTGATAAAGAGGTTGAAACATCTTTTTTTCCTTTTCAATCGCCTCATCGATCGAAAGCTTTGAAAATGTATGTCGTCTTCTTGTTTCTTGGAAACGCCTTCGAATCACTTCGTCAGAGGCCTCTAAAAGAATAATTTCCACTGTCCACCTGTCAGACATGTCTTGTTTAATTTTTTGAAAATCTGCTAAAGATAAATTCCCACTTCGAATATCAATTAAAACAGCTACTTTTGTAATTTCTTCCTGGGAGCTTTTGGTGAGCTCTAAAAAAGTGGGTAAGAGTTTGAAAGGAAGGTTATCAATACAATAATAACCGATGTCTTCTAATGCCCGTAAAGCAGTGCTTTTACCTGCACCAGAGACACCGGTTAAAATAACTAAGTTCATGCAACTTTTTTCTTTTTTTGGTTATAATAAGAGGCTGCTGCAGACAAATGGTCTTCATCGTACATGCTTTGCGCTCCTCTGAGACGTCCTTCTTTGGAACGTTCATAGTTTTTATGACCTTTTGTTTTTTCTTTATACCGCCTGAGTTGCTCATGTAACCCATGCATTGCCTGATCTACCGACGCATACATGTCCGTTGTTTTTCCTTCTGCATGAAATTCTTTTCCTTTTTCAAGCAACGTAATATTGACCGTATGTAAATGACGGTCCATGTCAAAGATGATTTTCATATGGGTGGGTTGAATGAGATATTTTTTGAGCTTGTCAACTTTGTCTTCTGTGTGCTTTCTTAAGCCGTCCGTGGCATCCAAATGCCTAAAAATAAGTTCGAGTTTCATGTGATACCTCCTTTATTAAAAAAACTTTTTCCGCTTTGATGATGGCAAAATATTCAGCATCTCCCTGTATTTTGCGATCGTTCTTCTTGCAATGCGAATGCCATCTGCCTTTAAAAGATCTACCAGATGTTGATCCGAATAAGGATTTTTGACATCCTCGCCACTTACCAATCGTTTAATCTTATTTTTTACACTCTCGGAGGCCATTTCCACATCTCCCCCTTTTCCAATACTGGAATTAAAAAAGTATTTCAGTTCATAAATCCCTTGTTGGGTGTGTACATATTTATTGGTGGTGACTCGGCTTACCGTAGATTCATGCATGCCAATGTCTTGCGCCACGTCTCTTAAAACCATGGGCTTTAAATGTTCAGAACCTTTGTCTAAAAACGCCAACTGATATTTTACAATACTTTCCGTAACCTTATAAATCGTTCTTTGCCGTTGATGAATGGAGCGAATGAGCCAAACCGCAGAACGTAATTTTTCTTGAATGTATTCTTTGGTTAGAGACCCCGTTGTTTTTCCTTTTAAAATATTCTTATAAAAGTTACTGATTCGAAGCCTGGGCAACCCTTCTTCATTTAAGGTAATTTCATATTTTCCATTGATCTTGGTTACAAACACATCGGGTGTAATGTAATGGGTATCTGTACTGGAAAAAGACCGCCCGGGCTTGGGTTCCATATTAAGAACCACTTTAGAAAGCTCAATAACCTTATCCATCGATAAATTCATCGATTTTGAAATGGCAGAATAGTTTTTCTTTTCCAAATGATGCAAATTCTCTTGAATGAGCTTTTCTAAAAACTCGTCTCTGGGATCCAACTGCATGGCCTGCGCCAAAAGACACTCTTTTAAATCTCGGGCCCCCACACCCACAGGGTCAAAAGATTGAATCACTTTTAAAGCTTTTTCACATTGATCTAAAGACCATCCTTCTTTCGCAATAATTTCTTCCAATGAAATTTTTAAGTAACCATCATCGTTAATATTGCCAATCAGCATCATGGCAATATTTTCCAAATCCCCTTCCAATCGCTTCGTCATCTGAATTTGCCAAACCAGGTGTTCATGTAGATCTTTGGTCTTTGAAGTAACATTTTCAAAAGGTGTAACATCGTCTGCTGGACGAACAGTAGACTGCGGCATCGAAGGATTGTAACTTTCAACATAAGATTGCCAATCGAAGCTATCTTCCCCTTCTACAATTTTTTCCTGGGGCGCTTCTTTCGCCCGGTCAGATTCTTCAGCAGAACCTTCTCGGTCTTTTTCCTGAAGGTCTTGGGATTCCTCTAGAACTGGATTTTCCATCATTTCTTTGGTGATCATGTTTTCCAATTCCAGACGAGAAAGTTGTAAAAGTTTGATCGCTTGTTGCAATTGTGGCGTCATGACCAACGACTGGGTCATCTTTAGAGATTGCTTCATTTCATATGCCATATAAACTTGCCCCCAACTTTTTTAGAGACGAAAATTTTCGCCCAAATAAGTTTGACGTGCCAATGGACTATTTACCAATTGTTCTGCGGTTCCTTTTTCTTGAACACGTCCATCTTTTAATAAGTAACTTAAATCACAAATGCCTAAGGTTTCGCGCACATTATGATCCGTAATTAAAATTCCAATATTTTTTGATTTGAGCTGCTTAATAATGTTTTGAATTTCGATGACGGCCAATGGGTCAATGCCGGCAAACGGTTCATCGAGTAAAATAAACGCGGGATTTGTCGCCAATGCGCGTGCAATTTCAACACGGCGACGCTCGCCGCCTGAAAGTTGATACGCAAAACTATCGATAATATGCGTTACGCTTAATTCTTCCAAAAGTTCTTCCAACCGGCGCTCACGATCTTCTTTGGTAAGATCCATGTTTTCTAAAACTGCCATAATATTGTCTCGAACGGTAAGCTTTCGAAAAATAGAAGGCTCTTGTGCCAAATAACTAATACCGCGTCTGGCACGCTCATACATGGGAAACTCTGTAATGGCCGCATCATCCAACATGACAACCCCGGTATCGGGTCTTAAAATACCCACCACCATATAAAAGGTTGTTGTTTTCCCTGCGCCATTGGGACCTAAAAGACCAATGACATCCCCCGATTTCACTTCAATCGAAACAGCATCCACCACTTTTCGATCGCCAAAACTCTTACACACATTTCGAACATGTAACGTATGCGACATTATTTGACCTCCCCAAATCCTTGAAACTTTTGGTCATACACTTCGCCTACGGCTTCATCGAATAAAATTTTGTTTTCCGCTGTAAAAAATACAACCACTTTTGCTTCCACAACATCGGCACCCTGTTTTACTTTTGGATTTCCTTTTAAAACAATTTTTTGTTCTCGATTTAAAAAATGTGCTTTCTGAGCCGTTGCAATTCGATCCCCTTGAACAATTTTAACCAAGTGAAACGCAGTGGCTTGATCAATGCCTTTATTTTTTCGATTAAAGGCAATTTTGAAGTGATCTGTAAAAATATTCATATCTTTTTGTGTCACAACCACATTTTCTTTAAAGAGCGCCTCATTTTTTTCTAAAAAAATATCTGCCTTGTCAGAATCGATTTCGATGCTGTCTGCCCCCTCATCGAATTTTTTACAATAGGTCTCGCTTAAGATTGAAATACGATGATCATTGGGACTCGAAAGAAACCCCTTCCCCTTTACAATCAAAGACGGAGCATTTGGGTTTGGGCCTGACAAATAAATAGACTCTGTACTTGAAAGAAGCTTTTCTTGATCTTGATATTTTAAATAGGTTGTTTTCAATTGGTATCCTAAGTTTTCTGAGACAGCCACAATATTTCCGAATATCTCTAGATTTTTATTTTTTAAATTATATTTTCCTTTTTCCCCTGTGATGTGAATCACATCATCACTTTCTGTAAAAAGCCTCGCATCCACCTCTTTTAAGATTGCAAAGCCAGATTTCTGATACAGTTCTGCTTGCTTTGCACGAATGGTTTCTTTTTGACCATTCGCTCCTAAATTTACGGCTTTAAACCCCTGAATACTTAAATCTACATCTTCTGCGGGCGCTACAAATGTCGTTGGGGCGATATCCTTCAAGCTAGAGGGTATAAAAATAAGAACTTCTGCAACAATGATTGCGATGATTAAATACCCAAGTGGAGATACCTTTTTTACCGTTAGCATGAAGCAAGCCTTACTTTATCTATGGTACCATGGGCAAAACGGGGTGTCAAAATTGCTATAGCAATAAATATGCCAAAAAATGCAGATTAAATGAGTTTTGCGCGAACAAGATCGTGAAGGTGAATGATTCCAATAGGATAGCTCTTTTTATCCACAATGAAAAGAGAGGTGATTTTATGCTTTTCCATCAAATTTAAAGCCTTCGTGGCAAGCTCTGTTTCTTCAATGGTTTTGGGATTCGGAGTCATGAGCTCCCCTGCCTTTTTTTGCATCATTTGAGGGTCTTGATACAGCTGGCGCCTGAGATCTCCATCCGTAATCACACCTACGAGCGCATTATCCTCATCCACGACAGCTGTGGCCCCTAATTTCTTGGTTGAAATTTCAACGATGGCTTCCTTCATATCCGAAACCGTGCGGACAATGGGTACATTCTTTTGAGATTGCATGAGGTCAGAAACGCGCAATAAAAGTTTTCGCCCCAATGAGCCCCCGGGATGAAAAAGCGCAAAGTCTTTTTCACTAAAATTTCTTCGCTTTAAAACAGAAACAGCCAAGGCATCGCCCATGGCAAGCGTTGCCGTTGTACTTGCTGTGGGCGCCAACCCCATGGGGCAGGCTTCTTCTTGAACACTTAAATCCATGGAAACATCAGCAGTCTTTGCCAAGTGAGACGCTTGATTTCCAGTTAAAGCAATAATTTTTGCGCCAATTCTTTTTACGGAAGGTAAAATTTGTAAAAGCTCATCGGTATTACCGCTATATGAAACGGCAATGACAACATCGTTTTTTGCAATCATCCCCAAATCGCCATGAATACCTTCTGCTGGATGTAAGAAAAAAGCAGGTGTTCCTGTACTGGCGAGCGTTGCTGCAATTTTTCGACAGATTTGGCCAGACTTTCCAATGCCCGTCACAACCACTTTTCCTTTACAACGATAAATTAAATCGACAGCTTTTTCAAAGTCTTCCCCAACACGTTCAATGAAACTTAAAATAGCATTGGCTTCAATACGTAGAACTTTTTTGGCATCTTCAAGAACAGTCACTTTAATTTCCTTTTACAAAATCATCGATGGTTTTTAAGGTTTCTAAAAGCCCCCGCACTTCACTTAAGGGCGTACAAGAAGGTCCGTCACATTTGGCTTCATCTGGATTGGGATGAACTTCTAAAAAAAGGCCATCAATCCCACAGGCCAGCGCAGCTCTTGAAAGATGAGGAATAAATTCACGTCTTCCGCCTGTGTTTTTCCCACCGCCCGTTGGAAGCTGCATGCTATGCGTGACATCAAAAACAACGGGATACCCCAAGGCACGCATAATTGGAAACGCTGTCATATCGACAACCAAGTTGTTATACCCAAAAGACACACCGCGCTCACATAAAAGAATGTTTTCATTGTTTTCACTTCGAATTTTTTCAATGACATTTTTCATATCCCAAGGAGCTAAAAACTGACCTTTTTTGACATGAAGGGGAAGCCCCGTTTTGGCGGCTTCTAAAACCAAATCTGTTTGACGACATAAAAAAGCGGGGATTTGAAGCACATCAGAAACTTCCGAAACAGGCCCTACCTCTTCTACGGTATGAATATCTGTAATGACAGGAATTTTATACCGAGCTTTTACTTCTTTTAAAACGGAAAGGCCTTCTTTCAGACCAGGCCCTCGAAAAGAATCTTTGGAAGAGCGATTGGCTTTGTCATACGAGGCTTTAAAAACAAACGGGATATCTAAGGTGGATGTAATATCTAAAAGTTCTTCGGCAACTTTAAAGGTTAATTTTTCAGATTCAATGACATTGAGACCACAGAAAAGGACAAAAGGTAAGTCGCTGCCGATCGTAACCTCGTTTGAAATTTGAACTTCTTTTACCTTAGACAGAGACATGCGCACTACTTTCTTTTGAATTTAGAAGTTTTTTTTTAGAAGCCCCAGGTTTTAGTTTCAGTTTATTTTCCAAAGCGGCGCGGATAAAATCTGAAAACAAAGGATGTGGGGCAAAGGGACGTGATTTAAATTCCGGATGAAACTGGCATCCCAAAAACCAAGGATGCCCCGGTAGTTCAATCATTTCTACCAAATCTCTTTCTGTATACATGCCGCTAAAAACCATGCCTTTTTCTTCTAAAAGATGTCGATGTACGTTACTGACTTCAAAGCGATGGCGGTGCCTTTCTGAAACTTCGCTGCTTCGATAAAGACGACGTGCCAAGGTATTGGGCTTTAACGTACACGGATAAGAGCCCAACCGCATGGTGCCTCCTTTTTGAGACACCCCTTTTTGTTCTTCCATAAGATCAATCACATAATGTTCGCTTTTTCTTTTAAACTCGCGGCTATCGGCATCTTTTAATCCACAGATATTCCTCGCAAACTCAATCACAGCCATTTGAAGTCCCAGGCAAATTCCAAAAAATGGAATTTTTTGTGTTCTGGCATATTCTACCGCTTGAATTTTCCCAAGCGTTCCACGATCGCCAAATCCGCCAGGAACCAAAATACCGTCGGCTAAACCCAAATGGGTATAGGCGCCCTCTTTTTCGATGGCTTCAGCATCTACAAAAATAAGTTTTACTTTAGCGCTATTGGCAATGCCCCCATGTGTGAGGGCTTCATTTAAACTCTTATAAGAATCAGTCAAATGCACATATTTTCCAACCACTGCAATCGAAACTTCATGTTTGGGATTCTTCAATTTTGAAACAACTTTTTTCCAATTGTTGAGCTTCGGCTCACCTGTCCACATTTTAAGACGGTCTACAATAATTTGATCCAGCCCTTCTTGATGAAGAGCCAAAGGAACTTCATAAATATGATCTAAATCTCTGGCGGTAATGACATGATTGGCAGACACATTACAAAAAAGACCGATTTTTTCTTTAATGCTACTGGAAAGCACACGATCTGTCCGACACAATAAAATATCTGGCTGAATTCCAATTTCTCGCAACGTTTTTACACTATGCTGTGTTGGTTTGGTTTTGACTTCACCCGAAGTTGCAATATAAGGAACCAACGTTAAATGAATATAACAAACGTTGTCTCTGCCTAAATCAAAGTTCATCTGACGAATGGCTTCTAAGAAAGGTAAGCTTTCAATATCGCCTGCGGTTCCCCCAATTTCAACAATACTGACATCAAATCCTTGGCTGGCATCTAAAATACGGTTTTTAATTTCATCTGTAATATGGGGAATGACTTGAACCGTTCCGCCCAAGTATTTTCCTTGGCGTTCTTTGGTAATCACAGCTTCATAAATTTGGCCTGTTGTATAATTATTTTTTTTGGTGACCCGAAGATTGGTAAAGCGCTCATAATGTCCCAGATCTAAATCTGTTTCCGCGCCATCGTCTGTGACAAAAACTTCCCCATGTTGAAAGGGATTCATGGTGCCTGGATCCACATTAATATAGGGATCGAGCTTTAAAAGATTTACTTTAAGACCTCGGTTTTCAAGAAGGGAGGCAATGGATGCTGCCGCCAGCCCTTTTCCGAGCGATGAAATGACCCCGCCTGTAACAAAAATAAACTTAGTTTTCAAACACTTAGCTCCATATTTAGAATTACGATTTTGGGAGTTTGCTACAACGGAACACCAGTATATAGATAAAGTTACGAGTGTCAAGGGACGAGCACGATTTTCCCAAATTGTTGGCGAGATTCCATCTTTTGATGCGCTCGAGCGGCCTCTTTTAAAGGAAGAACTTCGTCTAAGACAGGTTTCAAATGGCCGGATTCGATATGACGAATGATTTCAAATAAAGCACCTTTGGATCCCATCGTAGATCCTAAAATTTGAAGTTGCCTGAAATACACATGACGAAGATCTGTTTTCCCAAAATCCCCACTGGTTGCCCCACACGTTACAATCGTTCCGCCCCATTTTGCACTTAAAATCGATTTTTCCCAAGTTTGCGCCCCTGTGTGCTCAACTACAATATCAACCCCTCTGCCCTCTGTTATCTTTTTAACTTCTTTTAAAAAATCTTCTTTTGCATAGTTGATACAATGTTCGGCTCCCAATTCTTTTGCTTTTTGTAATTTTTCATCCATCGAAGCCGTTGCAATCACCGTTGCTCCAAAAAGACGTGCAATTTGAATGGCTGCTACGCCAATCCCGCTCCCAGCCGCTAAAACCAAAACGGTATCTCCGAGCTTTACTTTTGCTTTTTCCACCAACATTTGCCAGGCGGTTAAAAACGTAAGCGGCATACATGCCGCTTCTTCAAACTTTAAATTTTTAGGATAAGGTAAAATATTTTGTCTTGGAACTTTTACAAATTGGGCATATCCCCCCCAAATGCCTTTTCCAAGAATCGTATACTTTGGACAAAGATTATCTTTTCCCTGAAGACAACGCTCACACACCCCACAGCTCATCCCAGGCGAAACCAAAATAGGCTCCCCTTTTTTAAGATCTAAAACTTCTGAACCAGTATCTTCAATGACACCTGAGACATCTGAACCCAAAACATGGGGCATGGGCAAACTTCCAAGCCCTCCTCGAACCCAAATATCCAAGTGATTTAAAGCACAGGCTTTAACTTGAATCAAAACCTCTTTAGAGCCAAGTCGTGGGACATCCACATCTTCATATTTAAGGACGTCTACCCCTCCGGGTTGATGAAATACAATGGCTTTCATGCCCTTGGTTTAACAAAAGAAAAAGACCTTGTCTAAACAAAAAGCCGCGACTATAGTTTGACATTAAAGGGTATCGACATGACAGATCTTCCAAAAGATTCGAGTGCGCCGGATTTTAAATTAGGCGATTTTCAACTCACAGAAATGCTCAAAAAGGGCTCTGTTCTTTTAGCTTTTTACAAACCAACGTGCCCCACATGCCAGTTTGCCTTTCCTTACATTGAAAAAATTCATACTTATTACGGCACAGGTCCTTTTCAAGTCATTGGCATAAGCCAGGAAGGCAATCCACAAGATTTTTCGAATATGTATAGCCTTACTTTTCCAATTTTAAGTGACACAGAAACGCTCACTGTTTCGTCGCAATACAAATTAATTTATGTCCCTACATTTTTCTTAGTCGCGCCTGATCGAAAAATAGATTGGGTATCGATTGGTTTTCAAAAAGAAGAACTTAAAACTTTATGTGAAAAACTTTCTAAAATGACAAATAAACCCATTTTAGAAACGTTTCATGATCCCGAAGTACCAAAATCCAAAATGGGATGTGGTGCAAAAAACTTTATGGAAAAATAAATGGAGGTAAAATGAAAAAACGAATCTTAACATCCTTATTTGTACTCTTTGCGACAAGCTTATACGCAGAAAACGCAAATGTTCTTCCCCAGGGTAGATTTCGTGCACGGGTTAAACCGATTTATGCATTTACGTTTGGAACACAATTTGGGAATACCGGCCAGGAAGAAAGCCTGGTCAGCGACTTTGAAGTAGATCTGGATGAACAAACCGCAAAAAAATTTGGTAAAGATACAAGCCAAGCACTGCAACCTTTTTTTAATGCCGGCGCACAAACATTAGGGCAATTTGTCCCTAATTTAGATGTTTCAACGTTGGTTTTGGGGACAGCGATAGAATATGGTGTAACAGATACACTCACACTCGGCGCAATTGTCCCAATTATTTCTGCGAATACAAAATTCGATTTGGCATTTAATCGTTCACCCGCTGGAAGCCATCCTGCACTTCAAAGCACAGATTTTGCAAAGCTAGCCATTGAGAAAGCCAAAGCCAAAGGCTATGACGATCCAGCAGCCTGGGAAAACTTTGGTTTGGGCGATGTCGAACTTGGTATAAAATACAAGTTTTTAAAAACATCGAATTGGTCTTTAGCCACAAAAACAGGACTTCGCCTGCCCACAGGTAAAGTGGATGATCCCGATAAGCTGACAGACATTGGATTTGGCGATGGGCAAACCGATTGGGGCGCAACCCTTTTGGTAGACTACTTTGGCATTCCCGCTACGCTTTTAAATGTAATGGCCAAGTACACCTGGCAAATGTCAGACCGCGAACTTTTACGCGTCCCAAGCCCAGATGAACTTTTCACAACCAATGTTGAAAACATTCAAAGAGACTTGGGCGACAGACTTGATCTTTCTTTTTATTCTGAAGTTCAACTGTGGAAAAATTTTAACTTAAACAGCAGCTATGAATTTTTTGTAAAACAAAAAGACATCTATAAAAGCGATCAAGGATTCAGCGTGGCAAGTCTTCAAGAAAATACAGCACAGAGAAAACATAGCCTTGATTTTGGTCTGGGCTTTTCAACACTTCCTTGGGTACGATCGGGCACTTTTCGTTTGCCCTTGGATGCGGGCTTAAATTTCACGCTGCCTTTGGCAGGAAAAAATGTGGCCAAAGCCACAAGTGTAAATTTCGAATATAAGATGTATTTTTAACCCTAAACCAGGAGGTATCGTTATGAAAAAAACAATTGCAGCACTGTTACTCTTTTTTGCGCCCCTTGCATTTGCAAATACAGCTTTGGAAGAGCGCGTCGGCGATTTGGAAATTGACGTAAAACTCATAAAACGTCAATTGGCAGATTTAGATCAAGGATCGGATCGATGTGGCGGAATTCAACTCCACTCTCAAGTAAGCGTAGATTGCGTCCAAACCGCAAAAGCAAACAATGGTTATGCAAGTGAATCTTTACTTTTACAATGGGCCGCAATGTGCCGTACACAAATTAGTAGACCAAGCTGTACCTTAATCAGCCATTCACCCAATTCAACCTGCACCAAT
>Ga0155199_1102_pt3 | contig 15205 bp, 13 predicted proteins | sample RifCSPhighO2_02_FD_106167 | JGI IMG/M metagenome (GOLD analysis project Ga0155199, IMG submission 106167) | Deltaproteobacteria bacterium RIFCSPHIGHO2_02_FULL_40_11
TATTTCTACAGGCGAAGAAATTATTTTAACCTGTGCCATGAAGCCCCTCCCAACCGTTCCTAGAAAAAAATTGAAAACCGTAGATATTTATTCACATGAAAAAGCAAAATCATTTTCACAGCGAACCGATAGTTGTGCGGTTCCCGCAGCCTCGATTGTAGCAAAAAACATGGCTGCCATTGAAATTACAAGGGCCTTTTTAGAAAAGTTTGGCGGAGATTCTCTCAAAGAAATACAAAAAAATTACAAAAATTATTTAAGCTTAAAACTCAAATGAAAATTTTAAAAATTAAAGCCCAAAACCATACGTATCCTGTATGGATTGATGATCAAAAAATTCTTCGAAACCTAAAACCCCATTTAGAAAAATATATTCCAAATAAAAGGGCTCTTTTTTTTATGTCTAAAAACTTAGAAAAGTTTTATGGGCCCAGAATTCGAGGTCAATTTGACTCAAGCTGGAACATTAAACACATTGCCTGGGAAGACACAGAAAAAAATAAGGCTTTTTCACACATAGAGCCCCTGTGTAAAAAACTCCTCTCGCTGGGTGTCGATCGCTATACAACCCTCATTGGCGTAGGCGGGGGCGTTGTTGGCGATATGGCAGCATTTTTAGCGTCTATTTATATGCGGGGCTTAAATTACATTGCGCTTCCTACAACCTTAATTTCTCAAACAGATAGTTCTATCGGCGGGAAATGCGGGGTTAATTTAGCAGACGGTAAAAACCTAATTGGGAGTTTTTATCACCCAAGGGCTGTTTTCATTGATACTTCTTTTTTAAAAACCCTTCCCCAAGAACACTACCAATCTGGTTTAGCGGAAGTAATTAAATACGCCTTCATTGACAGCGCCTCTAATTTATATGGCCTTCTTCAAAAGAATAAACGTAGCGTTTTGGCCCGGACACCGGACATCTTAAAAAAAATCGTGTTCTATGCGCTAAAAACCAAAAAACAATTTATTGAAAAAGATGAAAGAGACCATAGTGTGCGCCAACTTTTAAATTTTGGACATACATATGGTCATGCGCTCGAAACATTGGATCAATACGCCTCGATAACACATGGCAGCGCGATCGCCCAGGGGATGTACATTGCCACAGCCCTTTCTTTAAAAGAAAAAATCTGTTCCCCTGAAACAGCCACGAAAGTAAAAATGCTTTTAAAAGAATATGGTTTTGAAGAAGAAAAAACAAATCCCAATGCGCTTAAAAATATTTTAAATGACAAAAAACGAAACGGGGAAAATTTAAATTGGATTCTATTGGAAGATATTGGGCAGGCTAAAATTCATTCATTGAACGTTCGCGCGACGAATCGACCTTGAAAATGAAACGTGATCGCCGACTTGAACCCCATTTTTTTCAAACCACCCCTGATTGACTTCTAACGCATAGCGAACTTTTGACTGCGACGTATATTCCGGGGGCTTTCCTTTATAAGAATCCGGCTGCATTTTTTCGATTTGGGTAATTTTTCCTTGATCTGAAATAAAAGCAATGGAAAGCGGTAAAACCGTATTTTTCATCCAAAAGGTTAAATGGGCGGATTGCGGAAAAATAAAAAGCATTCCCGAATTTTTCCCTAAAAATTGCCGGCCCATCAGCCCTTTTTGCCGGACATAATCAGTTATTGCTAAATCCACAGCCAGCGTTTCGCCATGAATCGTTACAAAATGGCGATTGGAATAGGGCTTTTCAATAAAAACATATAAGAGGATACAAAACCCAATAAAGAAAAGCGCTGTAATGACTTTACGTTTCATAGAGTCCTTAACCTACAAAAACAAGTTGGAATCTTCAATAAAAATACTCTATACTTGAAAACGATGGATTTTAGCACTGGTTTCTTATTTATAATTTATCTCCTCATTTCAATGGCTGGCCTGGGCGCCTATTTTTATTTTATCTTCATGCGAAAAGACCTGCATACGAGAGATAAGGAATTGGGGGAGCGGGGCGAATCTGTCATGGTGAATCGAAAAACCAGAGAATTTTGGCTTTGGTTGACAAACCCCATTGAAGAATATCTGGTTAAAAATCAGTTTCACCCCAATACCGTAAGCTTCATCGGATTTGCCATTACGTCTTTTTCCTGCATTGCCTTTACATTTGGCTGGGTCGTTGTGGGGGGATGGTGTGTGCTTTTGGGTGGCACGATGGATATTTTTGATGGCCGGGTCGCCAGACGTACAGGGAAAATAACGATGAGCGGGGATTACCTGGATGCCAACTTGGATCGAATTTCAGAAGCGCTCATGTATTTAGGCCTTTTAAACTTTTATGCCAATCAACTTTTTTTCTATGTCGTTTTTACTGCCTTTATTGCTTCCATGATGATTAGTTATTCCAAAGCCCGGGGTTATCAGCTCAAAATGGATGTAAAAGTAGGCCTCATGCAACGCCCAGAGAGAATTGTTTGGATTGGAATCCCTGCCATTTTTAGCCCCCTCTTTGCTGCGGCCGTAAACACTTGGCTTCCCATTTCACACTATTGGCTATCTGCCGTTGGCATTACCGTTGTTGCCATGATGGGCGCCTACACCTACTGGCAACGCTTTGATTTTATTTATAAGAAATTGAAGTGATAGAATCTCTCGCACGCTCTTATCGAAGTACGAGATTTATATCAAATTGTAAAAGCGTTCTGCTCTGACGTTCAAAAAATACATGCCCAAGACCTTCTAAAATACTTCCATCACATGCGATTTTGTCAGCAAATCATATTTTTTCAAATAGCCACTTGATAAGTTTTTAGTATAGTGTATTATAGTGTTATATATGGGTCAGTTTAGGTTCATTCTCTGGTTAGCCTATTGGTATTTGCAAAGTAAATCATTCCGTTTCGAGTGGGATAAGGGAAACGCCAAAAAAAGTGCTGAGAAACATGGCATAACCCAAGAAGAAGTAGAATCTGTATTTACACTTAATCTAGCGGTTCCTATTGGAAGACAAGTTTCACCAAAAGTCGATGAAGAGCGGCTTTGCATTGTAGGTCCAGCTGTATCTGGCCAACTAACATCTATTGTGTTTACCCTCAGGGAAGGAAAAGTACGCCCCATTAGTTCTCGCATAGCGAGTAGAAAAGAAAGGAGATTGTATGAAGAAATACGCGAAGCGCTTAAAAATGTATGACAAAATTGATTTTGATCCAAAAGAGATAATCGCTGGAATGCGACGTCTTAAGGGAGCTCAACGAAAACCCACAAGTATTGCATTGGAAGAGGAACTCTTAAAGGAATTGAAGGAACTATCACATGAAAGGGGTATTCCTTATCAGGTGCTTATGAGGCTTCTTATTTCAGAAGGAGTAAAGCGCTTAAAAAAAGCAGCTTAAATCTTTTTTAATGCCCCGCCCCCATAAAATGATCCTTCGGTATATTATAATTAATTTTGTTCGTAATTATCAAAGGAGCGCATTAAATCATCGAATTTTCTTTGCCGAACTTCTTGAATGGCAGCCTGAGGATTGATTTCCCCACTTGTTTTGATCCAAGAAGACCAATGAGGAACTTTGGATGACGTGGTCATGAGAATGTTTTTTATCTCTTTGGGGGTACGGCGTGGATTTATTCCTCTCATAACAGCAATAGTCATGGCAACATATGGAGAAGAAAAACTAGTTCCTCTATGAGAATCGGAAGGAATATATTCAAAGCCAGGATATTTTTTCCTCATTTCTGTTTCTACAGAATCAACGCCGGATAAAAAATCGTCCACTTTTTCATACCATGCTTTTCGTCTGATTTGTCCTTCTGAGAAGGTTCCAGGAGCAGCAATAAAAACCGTTTTATTCCCCCGATTAGAATAATCAGAAAGATTGCTTTTATCGATGGTTGTGGCTGCAACGACAATAACATTTTCAAACTCTTCTGCTAAACTCTGCGGATAAACAGTTTCTGTATTTAAATCCTTGGAATCGTTTCCCGCGGAGAGCACAAAAATGACATCGGGATGTTGTGCAATATAGGTTCTAAATTGACGGACACCTGCTTCTGAAGTTTTGACCAAAGCAGCAATTCCTTCTTTTGTCCATGAATAACTGATCGAGATAACACGAGCCCCATGGGCAATAGCATAGGAGAGAGCCTTGAAATCTTTATCAAACCCTTTTTCAGATGTACGAACGGGGATAATGCGGATATGCTTTCGGTATTGTTTGAAACTATGCCCCAGGAGCATTACTTGGGTAATCAGTGTTCCATGATTCATGGTCTGGGTATCCGATGGAACAACATCGCCATCGTCATCTGAAAAGTCATATCCCTTTGAATCTTTCAGTCGGCATATAGTGCACTCATTGCTTCCTTCAGAAAAATCAGGGTTTTCAAATAGATTTTGTTTTGTTCCAAGACCTTCTTTGGAAAACAGGGGATCAGAAATATCAATGCCATCTGGATCAAGGATCGCGATGGGGCATCGTCCAAGATGTGTTTCTTTCAGTTGGTTGATTAACGCAGGAAGAGGTAATAATCCAGGAATTCCCTTTTCAAAATAGCTAGAAATTTCCCTCCAAAGACGGGCTCCTTCCTCTAATCGCTCGAGATTTGCATTGATAAGGTAGTAGAATATATTTTCATTTTCTTTACTTTTGAAGCCATCTAATTTCCCAGCCCATGAAAGCCACGATTGGATGTGTTGTATAAGGGGTGATTCGTATTGAATTGCAGGATTTATTTTTAGATGAATTAACTTTTCAATTTGTAAGACCTGGTCTTTCAATAAAATATATAAAAATATTTTTTTAAAAAAGTTTTTCAGTTGCTCATTAGTGGCAAATGAGCTCTCGTGTAATTGGATAAAAATGTATAAATCAGAGCTTCCACTACTCAGTATATCGGTTACAAAAGCTGCGGGATGTTTTGAGCTGATGAAGTGCCACTCTGTCCCATGCAGAGAAGGTTGTGTGCTTTGAAAAGGGGAATTTTCTTGCCAACCTTTTCGAAAAGCTTCTCGAACCTTGTCTTCAAAAGAGAAACTATTTAACGTTGATTCAATTTTAATAGAGTTTTTTTCCAGAAGTTCTTCGTAGGAGAACTCCCGATAGGGGGCTGTAGACCCCGTAGAGCAAACAAAAGAGAATAAGATGATGAGAGTTAATTTTAAAAAAGTTGCTCTTTTCATATGTGAATCCTACTTAAAAGGGAATTTGTGTTTACCACGAAACTTCTTTAAAGAAAAGACTGGCCCCCCCTCTAGAAGCAAAACACTCAAAATATGCCCTTGATCATAAACAAGCATACTATAATATGCTACTTAAACACCCTGGAGGGGCTGTGATGAAAAAAACCACTTTTCTTTTCACGATTTTAATGCTTGTTCCGTTTTCAGCCATTGGACAAAAAAGTGTTCCACTGAAGGATTTCTTGAACCAACGAATCGAAAAAAATGATCACCTCTCGAATACTTCATTTGATCTTTCGGGCGATCCCCAAAATGTACAGCTAGGCGCACTCTTGGAACAGTTAAAACTCGGGGGTTTTTTTCAAGCATGGTATATTGCTTCAGATGAGCAAATCGATCAATTTAAAATCAGAAGAGCCGAACTCAGCTTGAATGGAGATCTTACAGATGAAGCATCTTTTAAAATTATGTTTGACCTTGCCAAGGATACACAACAACTTCAAGATCTTATTTTAACCCTAAAATTACTCGGGCATAAATTTAGCATGGGGCAATTCAAGCGCCCGCTGAGTCTAGAAGGCTCACAAACCTCGGCTTCCAAATTAGAAGTTATGGAAAGAGCTGATTCTGTCAGAGCATATGGCAATCAGCGAGATCGAGGTGCAAAGGTGGAGGGAAAATTCGATCCCGCAAAACTCTCCTATATTGTAGCCATCTTTAATGGTGAAGGTAAAAACAAAGATACCAACGATCAACAAGACCTTGCGGGCATGCTCATTTTTCAACCCATTGATCAACTGGGCTTCTATGCTGCTACCTACGATGGATCTAAGGGTGTCGATGCTGATGCACAAAGACGAAATATTGTGGGCATAAAGTTTGAGCAAGGCCCGCTTCATATTCGGGGTGAATACCTTGAAGGGAAAGATGCAAATATAGAAGGTCAGGGGTGGTATGTGTTGGGGGCTTACGACTTAAGTGATTTGGATATTGAAATGCTTGAAAATCTCAGCTTGGCAGCACGCTATGAAGAATGGAACAAAGATCTAGAAGATAACAGTGAAATCGAAGTTTACACGATAGGCGTACAATACTTTCTCGATCCCAAAGAGTACAATAAGCTCTCCATAGATTACATTCTCATTGATGGGAAGGGGACTGAAAAAGACAGCCACGGAATGACATTTGGATTTCAAGGAAAATTCTAATGAATCGCGAAGTCCCGCTACACCCGCTCTAACGCCGTGAGACTTGCAAGGAATTTTTTAACGGCGCCGTTTTGGAATTTAATTGTAACTTTGGTAGAGGCTTCCTGCCCCTCCACGCGACAAATCACGCCGCTTCCAAACGAAGGGTGTCTGACGCGAACGCCCGTTTTATACCTCGCATCTTGCGGGTCTTGATTAAAATCATCGTCGAAATTTGGGGATGTCTCTTCGGGGAGATCCCTCGCCCTTCGGGCTCGGGATGACTGCGGCTTTACCTTTCTTCTTAAATCCAGTTCCTGCAGATATTCCCTTGGGATTTCGTCTAAAAACCTGGAGGGCAAATTATATTGGGGCGCGCCATACAATCTTCGAAGCCTTGCATGGGTTAAATACAAATGTTCTTTGGCCCGCGTCATGCCCACATAACACAACCTTCTTTCCTCTTCCATTTCATCGGGATTCCAGTCTTTTTGACTGTGCGGAAAAAGCCCCTCTTCCACCCCCACCATAAAAACGCTCGGAAATTCCAAACCTTTGGCGGAATGTAAAGTCATCAGCTTTACAAACTCATCAGATTCATCCAAACTATCCATGTCTGAAATTAAAGAAATTTCCTCTAAGTATTGTTCGAGCGTACCCTTTGGATTTCTTTTTTGAAACTCGCCAATCGCAGCATTCAATTCTTCTAAGTTTTCAATGCGATTTAGCGCTTCTTGAGACCCATCTTCTTTTAAAGATTCTACATACCGGGTTTCATCTAAAATGGCATGGTAAAGAGACGATAAAGATCCCTTTTCCTTTTGAATCTTTTCCATTAAGTCTACAAATGACCTTAGTTTTTTTAGCGTTCCCGAATTAAATAAATCTCCGTTTTGGATTTTTTGGGTTGTTTCATATAAAGAAAGGTTTTTTTCTTTGGAAAGATAGGAAATTTTTTGGATGGTAGACTTTCCAATGCCTCTGGCGGGGGTATTAATCACTCGTAAAAAACTGACGTCGTCTTTAGGATTTGAAATAAGCCTAAAATATCCCAAAACATCTTTAACTTCAGAGCGATTGTAAAATCGTGTCCCCCCATAAATTTGATACAATACATTATTTTGCCTTAAAATCTCTTCAAAGACTCGAGACTGCGCATTGGTTCTATAAAAAATGGCGAAATCTTTTAAAGATGCCCCCGCTTCCACGCATCTTAAAATTTCCCCCACCACAAACCGAGCTTCGTGGTATTCGTCTTCAAGCGTAACGCTTCCAATCAACGTTCCCTTTGGATTTTGTGTCCAAAGCTTTTTAGGCTTTCTGGATCTATTATTTGAAATAATATGTGACGAAGCTTCAATAATATTTTGCGTAGATCTGTAATTTTGTTCCAGTTTAATGACTTTTGCTTTTGGGAAATCATTTTCAAATGAAAGAATATTGGAGATGTCTGCCCCTCGCCAACTATAAATCGACTGGTCTTCATCTCCCACCACACAAATATTTTCATGCGCCCCCGCCAGATATTTCATAAGTAAATACTGCACATGGTTGGTGTCTTGATATTCATCTACCAGGCAGTACTTAAATTGATCTTGATATTTTTTTAAAACAGTTTCATGGTTTTTAAAAATATGAACCGTCAGCATTAAAAGATCCCCAAAATCCAACGCATTGGCTTTTTGCATTTCTTGCTGGTAAATTTCATAAATTTCTGCGGATTTTTCATCAAAAGAAGAAAGCGCTTGGTCGTACAATCCTCTTGGCAGCACGCCTTTATTTTTGGCGCGGTTAATTTTGCCTTGAATGGCTTTGGGACTTAAGCGATCGGGATCTATGTTTAATTTTCTAAAACATTGCTTAATAAAGCTCACTTGATCTTGATCATCATAAATCACAAAATTTTCAGTATAGCTCCCTAAAACCGGGATTTCTTTTCTTAAAATTTTTACACACGTTGCATGAAACGTATTCACCCATAGATTTTGAGCTGCATCAGATCCCAATAAATGCCAAACCCGAGTTCTCATTTCTTTGGCTGCCTTATTGGTAAAGGTCACAGCCAAAATTTCATGGGGTTTTGCTTTTTTTTGAGAAATTAAATTTGCAATGCGATGTGTTAGAACCCGCGTTTTTCCAGACCCCGCGCCCGCAATAATTAAAAGCGGCCCATCGAGCTGATTGACAGCGATTTCTTGCTGGGGATTTAAACCACTCATTCTACAGTTACACTTTTTGCAAGGTTTCTGGGTTGATCAATGTCGGTTCCTTTTTTAAGGGCAATAGTGTAGGCAATGAGTTGTACGGGAATCGTTAAAAGAATGGGCATTACATTTTCGCTTCTTTGGGGAACAGAAATAAAATAATCGGAAAGTTTTGAAAGCTTCGTATCGCCTTCACATCCAATTGCAATCACAATGCCTTCTCGGGCTTTAATTTCTTCAAGATTGCTAATGACTTTGTCATAATGTTCATCTTTTGGCGCTAAAATAATAACCGGCGTGTCTTCGTCTACAAGCGCAATCGGCCCATGCTTCATTTCGCCTGCAGCATAGCCTTCTGCATTCATATAAGAAATTTCTTTCAATTTGAGCGCGCCTTCTAAAGCAATGGGGTAGCTTGTGCCCCTCCCCAAATATAAAAATGTTTTTTTGCGATAAAATTTTTGGGCGATTTTTTGAATTTCTTTTTCTTGTTTTAAAACTTCTTCCACCGTAATGGGAAGTCGAACCAAGTCTTGAATATATACTTTTGCTTTTTCTTTGGGAAGCCGCCCCAAAACAAGCCCAATATGAATGGCTAAAAGATTAAATACCGTAAGCTGTGCTGTAAACGCCTTGGTGGAGGCGACCCCAATTTCAGGCCCCGCATAGGTATAAATGGTAGAATCCGCTTCTCGGTCAATGGAGCTTTCTTTCACATTACAAATGGCAAGTGTGCGAGCCCCCCTTTTCTTTGCCTCTCTTAAAGCTGCGAGCGTATCTGCCGTTTCTCCAGATTGCGAAGTGACAATGAGAAGATCTTCTTTTCCGATGAGAGGATCTCGGTACCGAAATTCAGAGGCCACGTCCACTTCGCAGGGGATTTTTGTCATCTTTTCAAGAAGATATTTTCCTTCCATCGAAGCATAATAGGCCGTCCCACAGGCCACTAAGAATATTTTTCGGATTTTTCGTAAATCGTTTTCTGAAAGTGTAAGATCTTTTAAATAAAGCGTGTCGCGATCTTTAGAAACGCGGTCTTGAATGGTCTGAATAATAGCTTGGGGCTGTTCATGAATTTCTTTAAGCATGTAATGTTGGTATCCCCCCTTATCAATCATTTCTGGGGTCCAATTAATTTTTTTAATTTGCTTTTGAATTTCTTTGCCTTTGAAATTTTTAACCACGCATCGGTTTTTTTGAACAATAACCATTTCTTCGTCTTCTAAATAGATGAAGTTTTTTGTATAGGGTAAAAGTGCGGGGACGTCTGATGCAATAAAGTTTTCTTGAACACCTACGCCTAAAATTAAAGGCGTTCCATTTCGAACCGCAATTAAAGTTTGCGGATCTTTTTGAGAAATAACGCCCAAAGAAAAAGAGCCCAGAAGTTCCTGGACCGCCAAAAACACAGAACGTTCCAGACTGTGTCCTTGGCTTATAAAATCAAAAATGCACACCGCAACAACTTCTGAGTCTGTATCTGAGTGCAAAACATGCCCTTTTTTTTCGAGAGCTTGGCGCAACTCAGAATAGTTTTCAATAATGCCATTATGCACCAAGGCGATACTTCCTGCTTGATGGGGGTGCGCATTTTTTTCAGACGGCCTGCCATGCGTTGCCCACCGGGTGTGTCCAATACCCACATAGGTTTCGTCCAAGGGCGTTCCATAAAAATGCGGGTCTTCCAACGCTGCTTTCAATTGATCAAGCTTTCCCTCACAACGCTTGATTCGAATTTCTCCTTCTTGTAAAAGCGCAATCCCCGCAGAATCGTACCCGCGGTATTCTAATTTTTTAAGTCCCTCATATAGAATAAATTTGGGATCTCGATTTCCAACGTATCCAACGATGCCACACATTTATTTTTTCCTTTTTTTTGCCCTTACCCACATTTTTTTCATATAGCCTTTTTTTGTAATTTGTTTGGCTCTTGCAATCACCAAAGAATCTTTGGGGGCATCGTTTGTAACAGAAGATCCGGAGGCGACAAAAGTTCCTTTTTGAAGTCGAAGCGGCGCAATCAACTGACAATCGCTTCCAATAAAACAATTGTCTCCAATCACAGTCTTCGCTTTCCCCTGATACGTAAGATTGCCATCATAATTACAAGTAATGACGCCACACCCAATATTTACGTTTTTCCCAATGACAGCATCTCCCAAGTAGGTCAGGTGATTGGCTTTGGAATTTTCTCCCAAGGTTGTATTTTTTAACTCTACAAAATTTCCAACCCGAGCCCCTTTCTTCACATGGCTTTTGGGTCGAAGCCTGGCATAAGGCCCCACGGTGGCTTGTGTTTCCACCCGACTATCTTCAATGATGGTTCCCGCTTTCAGCATAACCCCGCTTCCAATCCATGTTTTTCCTTTTAAATGGCAGCCGGGTTCAATTACCGTATCTTTGCCAATTTTAACGCTGGCATCGATATACGTTGTATTGGGGTCAACAAGCGTTACACCGCGGAGCATCCATTTTTCATTTATTTTATGTTGCATATATTGATTCATCTTGGCCAATTCTACTCTATTATTAATCCCCAATGTTTCTCGAGCATCTTCTAACTTAAAGGCTTGAGAAAAATTTATCAACTGAACAATATCCGTCAAATAATATTCTTTTTTTGCATTCTTGTTTTTTATTTTCTGAAGCGCAGAAAAAAGAGTGTGTGGATTTGCACAATATAAACCTAAATTCATTTCTGGAATCTGAAGTTCGTTTTTTGAACAATCAAGGGCTTCTTTGATTTCTTGAATTTTATTATTTTTACGAATGATTCTGCCATAGGGCGTTGAAAGTGGGAGATCGGCCGTTGCACAGGTTAAATCTGCTTTTGTTGCTTGGTGCGCTCTTAAAATAGCTTGAAGTGTGTGTTTGGTAATGGCTGGCGCGTCCCCGGACAAAATCAAAACCGGCCCCTTAAAGTTTTTGAATATTTTTTCTGTCTGTCGCACGGCATGGCCCGTACCCAATGGCTTTTTTTGATCTATAAATACAAACTTGTCATCCCTGCTAATCGCCTGAATCACTTTTTCTTTTCCATGGCTCACGATAATAACGATTTTATCAACTCCCAATGAAAGAAGCTGATCTATAATATGGGTGAGCATCGGTTGACCACAGATTGGATGGAGAACCTTTGGAAGGTCGGATTTCATCCTGGTTCCAAGCCCGGCTGCCAAAATCATTGCACCAAATTTCCCAAATTTCATAGAGCCAGAGTATAGCTGTGTGGAATTTTCAGGGCAATTAGATTTCAAAATGTCTGGGGTGAAGCTTGTGCTCGTGTAACGCACAGTCTTCCTTTGTGGGCTCGGGGTGTATCATGACTTCTGCATGGGAAATTTTTTTTTGGATTTCTTTTTCAATATGATCTACGACGTCGTGCGCTTGCCCTAAAGAAATTTTCTTACATAAATACACCCGAAAACTAATGTAGCTGGCATGGGGGGCTCTGCGGGTTTTCAGTCGGTCAAATCCTAAAATCGTCGGATAGTGGTCTTGAATAATGGTTTTAATTTTTTCGTTTTCGGATTCTTCCAACGCCTTATCTGTCAAAAAATCAAAAGAGGTTTTTATAATTTTAAGAGAGACAACCAGAATATATCCTGCGACAATAAAGCTGCCGATGGGATCAACAAAATAAAAACCAAAGTTTGAAAAGACAAGTGAAGCCAAAACAACCAGGTACAAATAACTATCCATTAAAAGGTGCTGAGCCTCTATTTGGACCAGTTGAGATTTTGCTTTTTGGCCGACAGCCTTAACGCGATGCCCCACAATAAAACTTACAACAAAACTCAAAATAACAATGGCCGCCCCAACGCCCACGTGAACAACAGGCTCCTGATGAATGAGTTTATGTACCCCCCGGTAAATAACATAAAGCGCAGACCCCACCAAAATGAGACCTTGAATAAGAGAAGCAAAATTTTCAAACTTGCCATGCCCGTAATGATGGTCTTCGTCTGCAGGCTCTTGGGATTTTGATAAAAAGAAATAATTAAAACTAGAGGAGAGCACATCCCCAAAAGAATCGATTGCCAGAGCAAAAAGGGCAGCAGACTGCACATACATTCCGCCCCCCAGCTTTGTTGCCCCCAGGACAACCGCCGTTAAAAGAGAAAGTCGAATGGCATTTATTTTTTGGCTATTCGCCGACGGCATATTGAAGTCTCGCTTTTTTCTTAAACTTGTCTGCTTTCTTGTATAACGCATCTGCTTGACTTTTATCACCTAAAATTAAATAGGCCATCGCACAAATTTCATAGGGCGCTAAATAGGCGGGATCCAAATCGATGGATTTTTTAAGATTTGTAATGGCGAGTTCTATTTTACCTTGATCAAAATAGAGCGATCCCAAGTTAAAATAAGCATATGCGTAGCGAGAATTATTTTGAATGGCTTTCTTAAAAAACTGAATGGCGGCATCCTCGTTTTCTAAATACAAATGGCAAATACCAAGATTTAGGGCGGATGTCGCAGATTTTGGTTTTAATTGAAGCGCTTTGCGATAAGCATCAATGGCTTCTTTGCATGCCCCCAATTTTCGATATACCAATCCCAACTCATGATACGCTTCTGCATATTTTGGATCTGTATTTAAGGCCACGCGAAGGGCGTTTTCGGCCTTTCGGAATCTTCCATTTTTTCGATATTTTTGTGCCAACACCAAATAGTCTTTCGCTACCTGTCTTTGGAAAGCCTTTGTTTTTTGCTTTTTCATTTACATGACTTATCGGCACAAAAATAAAAAACTTAAGCTAGACACCCAACACCAACATGTTGTTTATTTGCAATAAACAACATGTTGGTGTATGATTATAGCATGCCTGTAAAGTTTAAAAGGATTCTTAACATTCAAAAAGCCCTATCTCAAGCAAGCTGCTTCTTTTTTGGTGCGAGAGGCACGGGTAAGAGCTTTCTAATTCGAGAAACATTAAGCGATAAGGCATTTCTTATTGATCTTTTGAAATCCGAACTTTTTTTGAGACTTTCTGAAAATCCTGCTCTACTAGAGGGCATGATTGCGCAATCCAACAAAAAACACATTGTTATCGACGAAGTTCAAAAACTTCCCATTCTTTTGGATGAGGCCCATCGCCTTATTGAAGAAAAAAAATATCACTTTTTATTAACTGGCAGCAGTGCAAGAAAATTGAAGCGAGGCAAAGCGAATTTATTAGCTGGTCGAGCACGTCTTGAGCATCTCTATCCACTCGTAACACATGAAATAGAAAAGTTTTCTTTAAGTTCATATCTACTCTGGGGTGGACTTCCCATCATTCAAGAAGCCATAGATAAACGAGAATTTTTAAACAGTTATATTGAAACCTATATTAAGGAAGAAATTCTTGCGGAACAGACAGCCAGAAGTTTGCCACATTTTTCAAGATTTCTCAAAACGGCCGCTTTATGTTCTGGAGAGCTTATTAATTTCAGCGGCGCTGCCAATGATGCACAACTTTCACCCTCGACAGTAAAAAATTACTTTGAAGTTTTACAGGACACGCTGATTGGATATTTACTTGAACCCTGGACAGAAGGAAAGAAACGAAAAGCCATTCAAACAGCTAAATTCTATTTATTCGATATTGGCGTGAGAAATCGTATTTTGAATATAAATGAGGTGCCATTAAATACGGATATCTTTGGAAGGTGTTTTGAACATTTCATATTTATGGAACTCCTCGCCTGGAAAAACTACTCAAAATCTGACCACGCGCTCTGTTTTTGGCGATCTGTCAATCATCATGAAGTTGATTTTATCCTTGGTGATCAATTGGCCATTGAAGTTAAAGCGAAACGTAAGGTCAGCGAAAGAGATGCTAAAAACTTAATGGTTCTCATGGAAGAGGGTAAATTTAAGGAATTCGTTGTTGTGTCTCAAGATCCAATCAACAGAAAACAAAAGGGCATTTCTTATCTATTCTGGAAAGATTTTTTGAAAAAGCTGTGGCATCACGCTTTCAAATAAATGGAAAGGTTGGACAAGAATAAAAAAGATAAAATTAACCCAATCAATGAACCAAAATTGGCGAGATCTTACAATTTAATTTAATTTGTTTCTCTTTCAGAGATGAACTAAAGCCCGTCATCCCGAACGTAGCGAGGGATCTCGTCATTTCTACTTCTAGTTGTAAGTGGCACTCCGTCATCCTGAGCGCATAGCGCGAAGGATCTCGCAACTTATATTTGTAATAAGATGGAAGAGAGCCTGCGTAGTTGATCCTCTAGGCAAGCAGTAATCGTTTTTTCATCTATTTCCACTCAAGAAAAGTAGTTATTCAATAAGGGTAAGAAGGTCTTCAATGCAATAAATAATATGATCTGGCTCGATTTCTAGACTGCCAACCGTATGCCCATATTTAGCAAAGCAAGCGAGCAATCCTGCATTTTTGGCTCCAGCTATATCCTTTTCAGGCCAATCACCCACCATCAACACTTCCTGCGGTTTCAAATTTAATTTTTTCGTCGCCTCTAAAAATCCTTTTGTATCAGGCTTTTTTGCTTCGGTAATCACAACATCAAAGAACCCTCGAAGTTTCATCGCATCGATCCGTAAATGGGCTTTTAACGTGGGGGCATCCGTTATTATCCCAATCTTAATCCCCTGCTTAATAAGTTCAATAAATGTTGGGATGACCCCTGGATAAGGCTCTAAAAAAGCTGCCTTCACACGATGGTAA
>Ga0155199_1025_pt2 | contig 14819 bp, 15 predicted proteins | sample RifCSPhighO2_02_FD_106167 | JGI IMG/M metagenome (GOLD analysis project Ga0155199, IMG submission 106167) | Deltaproteobacteria bacterium RIFCSPHIGHO2_02_FULL_40_11
CGGAAAATCTATCTTTTCTTTAGACGAAAATGGGTTGGCAAAATTTCGAAATCGTCATATTGGATTTGTGTTTCAATTTCATCATTTATTGCCAGAATTTAGCGCGCTGGAAAATGTCATGATGCCGGTTTTAATCTCTGGCGAAAATCAAAAAAATGCGCAGTCTCAAGCCCAAGAAATTTTAAGTGAACTGGGGCTGAAAGATCGCCTCAACCATAAACCGGGTGAGCTTTCGGGTGGCGAGCAACAACGCGTTGCTATTGCCAGAGCGCTTGTGATGAAGCCTTCCGTTTTGTTTGCAGATGAATTAACGGGAAATTTGGATTTACAAACGAGCGAAAAAATTGAATCGCTCCTGTTTGAGCTCAATCAAAAATATCAAATGACCATGCTCATTGTAACGCACAATGAAAAATTGGCTCAAAGATGTCCCATTCAATATCGCTTGCAAAATGGCGTACTTCTTTGTTAGGATTTGCGGTTTGAAACAGAAAAAGTGCAATTATTTTAAAGACTTAAGGTTTAAGATTTTCTTCTTACTCTTTTTTGTATGCGTACCCACCTTTCTTTATGGACAAACGGTTTTAAAAATTGAGGTCAAAGGCAACCGCAGGGTTGGCCAAGAAGCCATTTTAAACCAAGTAACGCAAGCTGTTGGGAAAGACTACCAAACCTCTAAAATTCGAAAAAGCATTCAAAATATTTATGCCTTAGGGTTCTTTGAAAATATTGAAGTGCATTCCGAGTCCTTGGAAAGCGGGGTAAACCTTACATTTTGGGTGGTTGAAAAGCCCGCCATTCGCAAAATTGAATATCAAGGGTATAGCAAAGTCAGCCTTTCTTCCATTAAAGAAGTCGTCGACCTCAAAGAATACGATATTTTAGATTTGAGTAAAATTCAAAAAAACAAAGAAAAAATTATAAAAATGTATGAGCAAAAAGGCTTCTTTTTGGCGCAGGTGAAGCATGACATTGTTCAAGATAAAAAGGCCAACGAAGTTGATTTGGTTTTTAAAATTGAAGAACTCGACAAAGTAAAAATTCGAAAAATTAATTTTATCGGAAATTCGGCACTTTCAGATGACGATTTGAAATCTGTGATGGCCACAAAAGAGGGAAATCTTTTGTCGTGGCTAACCAAAAGCGATTCTTATCAAGAAGAAGTTTTTAAAGGCGATTTAGAAAGCTTAACGTATTTTTATCATACCAAAGGATATGTGCAGGTTAAAATTACAGCACCTGTGATTACGGTGTCCGCGGATAAGCGATGGGTTTATATCGTTGTGCCTGTGGAAGAAGGCGAGCAGTTTTACCTGGGAGATTTAGATTATTCTGGAGATTTATTGTTTGCCAAAGATACCTTTACCAAAGATCGAAAGATCATTTCGGGGCAATTGTTTAATCGAGAAGAACTCAGACAAGAAGTTTTGCGCTTAGCAGATTTATACAAAGATCAAGGCTTTGCCTTTGCCAACGTAAACGTTCAATCGGCCATTGATGACAAAGCCAAAAAAGTAAACTTGGTCTTTGATTTTGAAAAAGGCGAAAAAGTTTATTTTGGTAAAATTAGAATTAAAGGAAATTCTAATACGAGAGACAAAGTGATTCGTCGTGAATTAAAAGTATTTGAAGGTGATTTATACAGTGAAACCCAGCTTCGAAAAAGTATTGATCGGGTGCGTGCTTTAGGATTTTTTAGTGACGTAACGTATACCAAACCCCAAGGTGAAAAATTAAGTGAAGTCGATTTGAATATTGATGTTACGGAAAGATCCACAGGCGCTTTAACGGTTGGGGCGGGATGGAGTTCTGTCGATAAATTTGTGGCCAATGCGCAAATTTCGCATACCAATTTATTGGGGCGCGGCCAGGCGGTGTCTTTAAATGCGCAACTTTCAGGCGGAGACAATGGTTCTACGCGGTTTAGTACCAGCTTTACAGAACCGTATACGTTTGATTCACTTTGGAGCAGTGGGTTTGATGCCTATAATACCGAAACCCGAACCACAAACTTTACAGAACTTAAAACGGGGGGAGACCTTCGTGTGGGGCACCCCATTGGGGAGCTGACCAACACTTATTTAACTTATAAATTAGAAGATGTGCGTTTAAAAGACGTCACCAATACCTCAAGCAACGACATTCGTACGCCAGGCGTCATTAGTTCTATGTTGGGAACCATTGTGTACGACGCCAGAAACAATCGCTTTGAACCTTCCAAAGGCATTTATGATCAGCTCTCCACAGAGTTTGCGGGGCTCGGCGGAGATAATAATTATTTTAAAAGTATTTTAAAATCGCGATTTTATTATCCCGCGTACTTTAATGGGGTTTTACGATTGAATGTGGAAACAGGTTTTTTGGTGCGTACCACAGATAAGATTTTACCTGCCACCGAGCGTTTCTTTTTAGGGGGGGTCAATTCATTGCGTGGATTTAAACCTTTTTCCATTGGCCCTACAGGGGTAGATAACGCCGGTAAAGAAGTTCTTTTGGGCGGCGATCGCCAACTTTTTGCAAACTTAGAATATGAATTGCCTTTAATTCGCCAAATGGGTATTAAAGGGGTTTTATTTTATGATATTGGGTCTGCTTTTAATGGTTTAGATATTGGAAAAGTAAGACAAGATGTAGGATTTGGATTTCGATGGTTTTCTCCATTTGGCCCATTGCGGGTTGAAGTTGGATTCCCATTGGATCCGCAACCGGGGGAGAAGAAGCAAAATATTGAATTTGCAATCACCCCACCGTTTTAATGTGTCATGAAGGAGGATATATGAAAAAAGTAACAATGATTAGTTTGGTCATTTTTTGCATGGGGCTTGCGATGCCGCAAGCACATGCTCTGAAAATTGCATTTGTAGATGTGCAACAAGCCTTGGCGTCTGTAAAAGCCGCAAAGACTGCGCAGAAAAAAGTGCAAACAGAAATTGCAGCGCGTCAAAAGCAACTGGACGCAAAACGAAAAGAACTGATGGATTTGGAAGAAGCATTTAAAAAACAAGAAATGGTCTTAACAGAGGCCAAGAAAAAAGAAAAAAAAGAAGAGTTTTTAAAGAAAGCCCAAGGCCTTCAACAAGCGTTGGGGCAGCACCAGCAAGAAATGCAGCAAGTGGAGCAAAAACTCTTAACCCCCATTTTAGAAAATATGAGTTCCCTGTTGGAGACAATTGCAAAAGAAAAGGGCTATGATATGGTGCTCACCAAATCGGCGCTTTTATATGCAGACAGCGCGCAAGATTTTACAGAAGAGCTCATTAAACTCTACGATAAAAAATATAAATAAAGGGCTTCATGCCAAAAAAAATATACGAAAACTTAACGGCCGAAGAAATTCGAGACATTTTACCGCACCGCTATCCTTTCTTATTGGTGGATCGTGTGGTGGAAGTCACACGCCCTGAACAAGCAGCCGTAGGAGCCAAAATTGTAGGCTATAAAGCAGTCACCCAAAATGAACCTTTTTTCCAGGGGCATTTTCCGGGTCATCCTGTGATGCCTGGGGTTCTTATTTTAGAGGCTTTGGCACAGGTGACGGCGCTTTTGGTATTTCGTTATATTTTAGGAGGCAAAAAAGATTACGACGTTTATTTGGCAAGTATCGACAACGCCAAGTTTCGTCACCCTGTGGTTCCAGGAGATCTGCTGCGCTTGGAAGGCGAAATTGTAAAGGTTCGTGCGCCGAAATTTTGGATGGTAAAAGGCCAAGCCTTTGTTGAAAATAAAAAAGAATCTTTTCTAAGTTGTGAGGCTCAAATGTGTTCTGTGATGGTTAAAAAAGAGGAGCAAAAATAAAATGATTCATCCAACCGCTGTCATTCATCCCAATTCAAAATTAGCTTCAGATGTAAAAGTAGATGCTTATGTCGTCATTGGTTCGGGGGTGGAAATCGGGGCGGGAACACATATTTTGTCTCACAGTGTGTTAGAAGGGCCGGAGCTTAAAATTGGGAAAAATTGTACGATTGGGCCCCATGCCAATATCAAAAGTCACACGGAAATGGGCGATGGGAATAAAATTTATCCTTTTTGTGCTGTAGGCTGTGCACCGCAAGATCTCAAATTTAAAGGTGAAAATTCATGGCTTAAAATTGGAAATGGCAATACGTTTCGCGAATCTGTAACGTTGAATCGTGGAACAGTGGATGGGGGAGGCATCACCACCATTGGTGATAGCAATCTGCTCATGGCCTACGTGCATGTCGCCCACGATTGTATTTTAGGAGACGAAGTTGTCATTGCAAACAATGTTGCCTTGGCCGGACATGTTGAAATTCAAGATGGTGCGATTATTGGGGGGCTTGTAGGCATTAGTCAATTTTGTCGGATTGGAAAATACAGTTATATTGGCGGATGTACGGGCACCAATAAAGATATTCCGCCTTTTATGCTTGCTTCGGGCAGTGCGTATCATATTCAAATTCGAGGGGTAAATGCCATTGGTCTCAGGCGGCGTGGATTTTCAGCCGATGCTGTGCGGCATTTAAAAGAAGCCTATAAAATTTTATTTAAAAGTTCAGCGCCCCTTCAAGAAGGTTTAAAGCTTGTAAAAACAATGATTAAATCCCCGCATGTTGAAGAACTTGTATCTTTTATTGAATCGTCGAAACAAGGTATTTGTTTTTCAGAGAGGCAATCACTAGATGAAAAAGACTCGAATACAAGCCGCCGTGATCGGCGTGGGATATCTGGGCAACTTTCACACTGAAAAGTATACAAAACTTCCCAATGTCGAATTGGTGGGTGTGGTAGATGCCAATCCCCTGCGTGCGAAAGAAATTGCAGCGAAGTATCACACGAACGCTTTTCATTCGGTTGACGATATTTTAGATCGTGTCGATGCCGTGAGCATTGCTGTGCCTACAGACCAACATTATGAAGTGGCCCGGAAATGTTTGGAGCAGGGCATTGATGTTTTAATTGAAAAACCGATTACGCATAAGCTGTGGCAAGCAGAAGCGTTGATCGATCTCGCCAAAGAACGAAAATGTATTTTACAAGTAGGGCATCTTGAAAGATTTAATCCTGCCATTGAAAAAATGAAAAGTAGTCTAACGCACCCGCTTTTTATTGAATGCCATCGTCTACATTCATTTGTCCAAAGGGGAACAGAGGTCGATGTTGTCTTAGATCTCATGATCCACGATTTAGATATTATTTTAGATTTGGTGCAGTCGCCGGTTGCAAGCCTGGATGCCGCAGGCGTCAATGTGATGAGTGATCTGATTGATATTGCCAATGTTCGATTAAAATTTGAATCCGGGTGTGTGGCCAATGTAACAGCTTCACGCATTTCGATGAAACCCATGCGAAAGATCCGTTTTTTTCAAGAAGATTGTTATGTGTCTTGCGATTTTCAAACCGCACAGGTTGAAATTTATCGTCAGGTTAAAAAACAAAATGAAAAGCTTCCAGAAATTACGGCTGAAACATTGTCTTTAGAAAAAAAAGATGCCTTGGAAGAAGAAATTAAATCGTTTTTACAGGCGGTTCAAACCAGAAGTCGTCCCCGAGTTTCTGGTGAAGATGCACTCAGAGCACTTCGCTTGGCGCAAAGCATCGTTGATCAAATTCATGTGACGGTACCAGGCAGAACTCAACCAGAAGTTCGGGCTTAATATGGAAAGGTCCTCAAAGAGAATCTTCATCGTGGCTGGCGAAGCTTCTGGAGACCTCCACGGCGCAGCCCTCATTCGAAAACTTAAAGAAAAAGATCCAAGCCTAAAAATTTTTGGGATGGGTGGGGATGCCATGGAAAAAGAAGGCATGCATCTTTTGGCTCATTCCAAAGATATGGCTGTTACAGGCGTATTTGAAGTTTTCTTGAAACTTTTTCAAATTTTATCCGTTTATTTTCGATTGGTTCAGTTTATTAAAACACAAAACCCAGATTTGATTATTTTAATTGATTATCCAGATTTTAATTTGCGTTTGGCAAAAAAAGTGCATGGGTTAGGCATTCCCATTGTGTATTATATTAGTCCGCAAGTTTGGGCGTGGCGCAAACGTCGTGTGTACAAAATTAAAAAATATATTACCAAAATGCTGGTCGTTTTTCCGTTTGAAAAGGAATTTTACGAGCGCCATGGAGTGGATGTGACATTTGTGGGACATCCGCTGTTGGATCAGTTAGCCTCAGCATCCGAAGATTTATGTGTTGAAGAAGCCTCTCGGAGGTCCGATTGGCTTGGTCGCGAAGCGCAATCGGACCGAGAGGGGCAGGCAGCGACCCACCGCTGGAGTGGGTCGACTGCCGGTTCTGAAACACATAAATCTTCGGATGCTGAGGCTAAGGCTGTCATTGCACTTCTCCCCGGCTCTCGTCGAAACGAACTCAAATACCTTCTGTCCCCCATGCTGGATGCGTGTGAAATTATCCAAAAACAAATTCCAAATGTGCGTTTCACCTTACCTGTGGCTCCTACATTGACTATGGAAGATTTCAAAACAGAAATTAAACTGCGAGATCTCAAAATTGAACTATCCCAGGGCAATATGTCAGAAGTTGTTTCTCGATCGGATGTGGTCATGACCTGTTCGGGTACGGCGACGTTAGAAACAGCCATTTTAGGGAAACCTATGGTCATTCTCTATCGTTTAAATTGGCTTTCTTATTTTTTGGGAAAACTCATCATTCGAAAACTAAAATATTTTGGAATGCCCAATATTCTTTTAAAAGAGGCTGTTGTTCCAGAGCTTTTACAAAAAGCAGTGACGGGTAAAAATATTGCTGAAAAAATCATAGAGTATCTTTCAAATCCTGAATTAAAAACGAAAACCATTGAAAAATTAAAGGACATTCGACAGAAATTGGGGGCTCAAAATGTCAATGAACGCGTTGCAAATGAAATGATGACGGTTTTAGATCAATCTATCGTTCCGAAAAAAAATTCAACTTATCCCAAAATAGTGAATGTGCTTTATCTGATCATGAAACCTCTGCTTTTTGTTTTTTCAAAAATGTATTTGGGCATTGTTATTTTAAGAAATGCTTTCTATGACCGAGGCTGGTTCTCATCTCAAAAAGTCAAAGCCCATGTGATTTCAATTGGAAATATTACGGTGGGCGGAACGGGGAAAACCCCGCTGACGATTGCATTGTGTAAGGCCTTACAAGCAGAAGGGAAAAAAGTTGGTATTGTGAGTCGAGGCTATAAGCGCAAAAGCTCAAACCCTTGGGATTGTGTGACAGACGGTACATCTATTCTATTAAATGCCGCGTCTTCCGGGGATGAGCCGTGGCTTATGGCAACAAAGCTTTCAGGGGTCCCCATCTACGTTGGGGCCAATCGCTATCGTGTGGCCCAGGAAGTTTTAAAAAGACATTCCCTGGATATTTTACTTTTAGATGATGCCTTCCAACATCGTGCGTTGCATCGCAATTTAGATATTTTAACTTTAGATGCAACGGTCCTTGTGAAAGGAGAAAAACTTTTACCATTGGGGCCATTTCGGGAACCTTTACATGCCATTCGTCGGGCCCAGGTTTTGGTGTTTACACGCAGCAATCAAATTGATCCAGAAAGTTTCATGCAGCTGAAATCACACGTTCAAAAAATCCATCCCAAAGCTCATATTTTTGAAGCCAATTATGAGGCGAAGCAACTTTCTCATTGGGGGACTCAAGACATTTTGCCGCTTACAGAATTAAAAGGAAAAAGAATTTTTGCATTTGCAGGCATTGGAAACCCAAGATCTTTTCAGCGTGTCATTCAAGAATTGGATGGAAAGCTGGTTGGCTTTAAAACGTATCTGGATCACTTTTCCTACCGTGATCAAGATATGGATACCCTCTTCGGACAGTTTCAAAAAACCCGTGCCGATTTAATCTTAACCACAGAAAAAGATGCCGTTCGCTTGCCAAAAGAACTTGCATCTGCGCTTCCGTTGTATACGCTTGGGGTGGATCTTCGTCTTTCAGACGGGTTTAACCATGAAATATTGTCTCGTCTCTAAAATTTTAGATTTTTTAAGCATTTTGATTCGGGGGTTGCCAGAATTTTGCATTGAAGCCTTTGCACGTGGGATGGCGTACGTATGGTTTTTTGTCATTCGGTTTAGAGTTGAGATTATTCTAAAAAATCTAGAGATTGCATATGCCCAAACAAAATCAAAAAAAGAGATTCAGGAGCTTGCGATACAAAACCTCAAACATTATGTTTTATTTGTCTTAGAAGTTTTAATGTATCGAACGCTTTCTGTTTCAAATTTTCAATCTCGTTTTGAGTTTCATTCCCAAGACGTGCTTAAAGTAAAGCAGGCTTTAGACGCCGGTGAGAATGTTTTAATTTTAACAGCCCATTTGGGTAATTTTGAATGGTTGGCTGCTTGGACACCCTTGGTGGGGGTAAATCTTGCCATGGTGATTCGTCCCCTAAAAAGTACCGTATGGGAAAAAATGATTTCCGAGCAGCGCACGCGTACAGGCGTAAAACTGGTTTCCCCGACAGGAAGCGGCCGAGAGATTTTTCGTTTACTTGGGGAACATGTGGCCATTGCCATTATTTTTGATCAATTAAAACGACCTCCACAGGGATATTTTGTTCCCTTTTTTGGAAAATTGGCTGGGACCATGAAATCTTTGGCCGTTTTAACAGAAAAGAAAGAAGCAAAGGTTTTTCCAGTTTACAGTGAGCGAACTTCTTTTGGGCGCATGAAAGTACATATGGAAGACGCTATTTTTTATAAAAGGGTTGGCACAAAAGAAGAAAATAGATATGCTTATACAAAAGAATGTAATCTTAAAATTGAAGAAATGATTCGAAAGGTACCGGAGCAATGGTTTTGGATCCACGATCGTTGGTTAGACAGTCCAGAAGGCTAAGTTTTTTACTTGTTTTTATTTTATCTTCCTGTGGAGGCTTTCAGTCGGTTGAAAATCTTGAAAAGATTAAGCCGCCAAAAGACTTTGAAGATATAGATATTGAAACGACGCAAGTCCCGGCCCCATCGGAAAAAGAAGAAGCCAAAGAACCCACACTTATTTCTAAAGTAAAAGAGATTTTACCCAAAACGATTCTTCCAAAAAAGAAATCGTATTTTGAAGAACCCCATGCCATTCAACGTAAAAACATGCTCATCGATAAATCTCCTTTTCGCGTGGGTGAAAAGACAACCTATAAGCTCACGTGGTTTGCTATTAAGGCTGGAGAAGTGACCATGGAGGTTCATCCCTTTGCTTATGTGAATGATCGGAAAGCCTACCATTTTTTGGGATCTGTAAAAAGTTCTTCAGTGATGGACCTGATTCATAGCATTGATGATTGGATGGAAAGTTATGTTGATACAGATACGTTTTATCCTTTTAAGGCAGCATTGCACGGAATTGAAACAGATCGACTCAGAGAAGGGCGCACCATCTTTAACTACGATAAACGCAAAGTATCTTATTGGATGAAGCGCGTTCATGTGGGGAAGGGAACCAAAGAAAAACAGGCGACAGATAAAATTTTTCCAGGGATGGTAGACATTTTTTCGTCTGCCTACTATTTAAGAACATTGCCCTTAAAAGTAGGGAAAAAATACCAGGCCGATTTATATTATGAAGGAAAAAGATATGTGGTGAATGCAATGGTTTTGGGAAGAGAAAAGTTAGAGACAGAATTTGGATTGATCGATACCATTGTCGTCCGCCCCACAGCAAAATTTGAAGGGCAAATGCAAACCTCGGGCGATACAAAAATATGGTTTACCGACGACGACAGACGCTTTTTGGTTCAGCTTGAAACCAAAGTCAAAATCGGCTATCTAATGGGGAAAGTTAAAACAATTGAAGACATGGAATATGTTTTTCCTCCAAAAAAATAAGGATGAAGCATGAGTATATCGAAAGAACTTTTAAACATACTGGCCTGTCCAAAGTGTAAAGGCGAGATTCAACTTACAGACAAAGAAGATGGTTTGACCTGTGACGTGTGTCAGCTCAAATATCCCATTCAAGATGATATTCCAATCATGTTAATTGAAGAAGCAACCTCTCTTTAAAAAAAAGTACTGTGATTGTTTTATATAACATTGTTTTTTTCTGTGCTGTCATTCTGGGCAGTCCTTATTTACTTTGGAAAATCATTCGGTATAAACGCTATCGCCAGGGGTTTTTAGAGCGCCTGGGATATCCAGCTCCAGAAAAACTGAATCGGTGTAAGGGAAAAGATGTGCTGTGGATTCATGCCGTATCTGTCGGCGAAGCCAATGCCATTTATTCTTTTTATCTTCATTTTAAAGAAAGACATCCCAAAACCATTGTTGTGTTTTCCACAACAACCCGAACGGGACAAAATTGGATTACGCCCAGATTAAAACCTGAAGATCTTGCCATCTATTATCCCATTGATTTTTTATGGTCTGTTTGGCGACTTTTATCTCTCATTCGCCCCAAAGCTTTTGTTTCGATTGAAACTGAAATCTGGCCTAATTTTTGGTGGGCAGCCCATCGGCAAAATGTAAAATTAGGTATTTTAAATGGAAGACTCTCCAAGCGTTCTTTCCGTGGATATCAAAAAGTGCTTTGGTTTATGCAGCCTTTGCTTCAAAAACTATCTTGGATTCAAGTGCAAACTCCAGAAGATGCTGAGCGGTTTTTAGAATTGGGGGCGGCTGAAGATAAAGTTCAAGTCGGTGGCAATCTAAAATTTGACGTTGTTTTTAATTCGAATGATTTACATCAAGAGGTCCAAACGTTGAAAGAGATGTTACATTTTACTTCGGAAAGTATTCTAATGGGGGGGAGTACCCATGCGGGAGAAGAAGCCATTCTTTTATCTGTCTTTGATCTTTTAAAAGAAAAATTTTTAAACTTACGCCTTGTTTTAGCACCTCGGCATCCGGAAAGATGTGAAGAAGTGCAGCGTTTAATTGAAAAAATGGGATATGTGTGTCGGTTGCATTCTGAAAAAGTTTCAAAGGTTTGGGCTCAAAATGAGATTTATCTCATCGACCAAATGGGGGTTTTGCCTGGTTTTTACGCCTTGTCAACCTTGGTCTTTATGGGTAAAAGTTTAACAGCTTCGGGAGGGCAAAATCTTTTGGAGCCGGCCATGCTTGGGAAAGTGGTCTTATTTGGGCCAAACATGGATAATTTTAAACAAATTGCCACTTCTTTTTTAGAAGAAGAAGCGGCGATTGAGGTTCAAGATCGTAGGGAATTGCTTCAGGTGGTTCAGAAATATTTGCTCTCAGGCGCACTTCGAAAAAACATAGGCGATAAGGCGAAACAGATGGTTGAAAAAAATAAAGGTGCCTTAAATTTGGCGCTTCAAAAAATTGAGCATGAGGTTCAGTGGCGCATATGAGTACCATTCGACCTTCAAAACTTCGAAAAATTATAGACCAGTTTTCAGACCCAACCATTTTAGTCATCGGGGATGTCATTTTAGATAGTTATGTATGGGGCAAGGTAGAACGCATTTGTCCAGAAGCCCCTGTGCCTGTTGTCGAAGTCCAAAAAGAAACCTATATGCTGGGGGGGGCTGCCAATGTGGTTCGAAACTTAAGAACCCTGGGGGCAGATGTGTATTTAAGTGGCGTTGTGGGGAGCGATTATCCCTCAAAAATTATTTATGAGGAATTAGAAAGTATTCATGTGAATGCCGAAGGTCTTGTTTCAGACAATAACCGCCCCACCACAAAAAAGACGCGTGTGGTTGCAGGCCATCAGCAAGTGGTGAGATTCGATCACGAAACCAAAGCTGTTATTTCGGAAGAAACGTTTCAAAAGCACTTAGCCTTTATTCAAAAAAATTGGGAGTGTTTTGATGCCATTATTGTTTCCGATTATGGAAAGGGGCTCGTTACAGAAGCGCTTTTGAAAGAACTTCGTAAGCTCCAAGCAAAAAATAAAAAATGGATTTCTGTAGATCCCAAAGAAAGAAACATGCCTTATTACAAAGGTGTCTCTTTGGTAACGCCCAATCAAAAAGAAGCTGCCTTTGCCGCGGGAAAACAGATTGAAACAGAACAGGATTTAAAAGAAGTGGGGCGAAAAATAATGCACCAGCTCGGGTGTGAAAACTTGGTTGTGACGTTAGGTTCCCAGGGGATGGCGCTTTTCCAAAAAGGCGGTGAATTTTTAAAGGTCCCTACGTTTGCAAAAGAAGTTTTTGATGTGAGTGGTGCGGGCGATACGGTGATTGCAACTTTAACCTTGGCGGTGTCTTGTGGTGCAACACTTTCTGAAGCTGTGGCTTTGGCCAATTATGCTGCAGGCGTTGTGGTGGGAAAACTCGGGACAGCGGCCGTTTCGGCAATGGAATTAAAAAAGTATATTGAAACAGAAAAAAATAGAGTTTCTAAAAGACACCTTACGTATCAAAGCCCCCTGCCTTCTAGACTTTCGAGCTAATGTGAGTACGCCGCACACCCCACAACCCGTAAAACTCATTTTAAGTGTATTGTATCGTGATGACGTGGTCTTCCAGCGGGTGCTTGAAATTGTCCAAACAAAATTTGGAAGCCCGGATTTTCTAGAACGAAAAATTCCTTTTACTTTTACAACTTATTATGAACCTGAAATGGGCGCGCCCTTGTACCGTGCGTTTTTAAGTTTTGAAAAATGTATTTTGCCAGATCAATTGGTTGAAATAAAGCTTTGGACCAATCAACTCGAAAAGGAATTTCTAAACCCGACAGGTAAGCGACAGCTCAATTTAGATCCAGGGTATTTAAATGGGGCACAGGTTATTTTAGCGACGGGAAAAAACTTTTCACATCGTGTTTATTTAAATTCTGGAATTTTCGCGGATTTAACATTAGTATACGTGAAGGAGGGTTACCAGGCATTGCCATGGACATATCCCGATTATCAGGCGGAACCTTTAAAATCGATTTTATTAACCATACGAAAAACGTATTTGAGGCAAATGAATGAAAGAAAAAATTAAAAAAATTAAGCTCATTGTTTTAGATGTGGATGGGGTGCTGACAGATGCAGGACTCATGTTGGGGCACGATGGTTTTGAGTACATGAAGTTTAATGTGCAAGACGGTGCGGGCATTGTTTTGGCACGAAAACTGGGGTATCAATTTGCAATTATTACAGGCAGAGACACGCAAATTATTACAACGCGTGCCACACAGCTTGGGATTCATGATGTGTATCTGAAAAAAATTAATAAAATTCCAGCCTTTGAAGATCTTCTCAAAAAGAAAAAATTAAAGACAGAAGAAGTTTGTTATATGGGAGATGATATTTTAGATATTCCACTTTTAAAGCGAGCGGGTTTAGCCGTTGTGCCTGCCAATGGAAATGCGGAGACCAAAAAATTTGCAGATATCATTACACAGCGTTCTGGGGGAGACGGCGCTGTTCGAGAATTGATCGATCTCATTTTAGATGAAATGGGATTCAAAGAAAAATTAATTTCAGACATTGAAAAAGGATTAGAAATAGGCGTTTCTGTATGAAGATTGCTGCGGTGATTCCTGTTCGTTATGCTTCGACGCGATTTCATGGAAAACCGCTTGCTCTTTTTCAAGGGCGTCCCATTGTGCAGCATGTTTTTGAAGCTGCACAGAAGGCCTCTTTAATTGATGATATTTTTATTGCCACAGATGATGAACGTATTGAAGAAGTCTGTAAAAAAATGGGCGCCAAAGTGGTTCAAACCGATCCCAAGCACCGGTGTGGAAGCGAACGTGTGGCAGAAGTTTCTCAGAATATTTCGGCAGATATTTTAATCAATATTCAAGGCGACCAACCCTTGATTGCCTCTCGAACCATTGATCAAGTGGCCTCTGTTTTAGTGAATGAAAAAGATTTAAAAATGAGTTCTGCTGCAAGCAGCTTTGAAACGGTAGAACAGTTTTTAAATCCAAATGTGGTGAAAGTCGTAACCGATTTAAATGGCATTGCACTTTATTTTTCAAGATATCCTTTACCTTTTCGAAATCAGATTTGGAAAAAAACAAATAATTGGAGCGATCTTTTTGGAAGTTATTCTATCGAAAATCTAAAAGAGATGAATGTGAAGCATCACTTAGGGATTTATGGGTATAAACGAGAAATTTTAGAAGGGTATCGGGTATGGCATCCCACACGCTTAGAAAAAGAAGAAGATTTAGAACAATTGCGTGCCTTGGAGCATGGCATTCGAATGAAGATGGTGCACGCCAAAGAAAATTCACCTTCCATTGACACGCCTGAAGATCTTAAAAAATTGAATGAAGCAGTCCAGTAAAGCGTGGTCTCCGCCTGGGGATAAGTCTATTACCCATCGCGCATTGATTCTAGCTTCCCTCAGTGAAGGAAAATCGGAGCTTTTGAATCCGCTGATTTCAAAAGATACACAAGCCACGATTGAGGCGCTTCAAGCGCTTGGCGTTGAAATTAAAATTGATGAAAAAAAGATAACTGTTTTTGGCAAAGGTTTACGCGGCCTAAAAGCACCTCAAAAAATAATCGATTGTAAAAATTCCGGGACCACATTGCGTTTACTGACAGGCGTATTGGCTGCGCAAAATTTTCCATCCGAACTCACAGGCGATGCATCGCTTAAAATGCGCCCCATGCAAGAATTGGTGGACGCTTTGGTAAGTCTGGGCGCGCAGGTTGAATGTAGCCCGCATGGGACTGCACCGATTCGAATTGGGGCCTTGTCATCTCGAGCGCAGCAGCAGTCATCCCGAGCGTGTTTGTCATCCCGAGCGCAGCGAGGGATCTCGCTTGTTTCCCCCTCTGCCCAATTTAAATCAGCGCTTCAATTATACGCGCTATGCATGCAGAATCATTTCGAAATTCTTTCTTCATCTAAGACGCGAGATCACACAGAAAAGCTGCTTTCTTTTTTTGGAAATCCACCGAAGGCCAGAGATTTAAAAGTTGT
>Ga0155199_1091_pt2 | contig 14605 bp, 15 predicted proteins | sample RifCSPhighO2_02_FD_106167 | JGI IMG/M metagenome (GOLD analysis project Ga0155199, IMG submission 106167) | Deltaproteobacteria bacterium RIFCSPHIGHO2_02_FULL_40_11
GTGGTAGAGAAATTTTTTCCCACGCTTCTCCACTAAGTCCGATTCCAATTTGTCCTTCTGTACCATTTCCCCAACATTTTAACTTGTTTGTGTCTGTATCGGCAGTCATGGCACAGGTGTGGCTACTTCCCGAAGAAACGTTTAATACGCCTTGGGTGATATTTTCCAATTGCCCACTTTCATTCCGTCCCCAACATTTTAATGCATCTCCAATGACGGCACAGGTATGTTCATAGCCAGCACTTAATATCAGCGGCAAGGGGCGGGTTTGAATCACATACGTTGAAGAGACCATGTTTTCAGCTCGAGCCTGTAAGCTCTTTGTTTTTAGTGAAGAATCTTTCATATAAAAAACCAGTTTTTCCAAAATCTGAGATTTTAAAAAGTCACCGTTTTTTTCAAGTGCCTGCATACATTCTGAATCGCTAAATAAGGTTAAGTGCGGCCAATTTCTCCAAAACAAAATATTTTGGACGGCATCAAAACGAGCTGTATTTTCATAGCGATCTTGAAGCTGCGCTTCGGCTTTTACGCATTGGTTTAGGCCAAAAATTTGGTTTTTATTTTCAAATGTAAGAATGAGTCTGGAGGGTTTTCCTGGAACAACATTCACCGTGTGTGTTTTTTCAATTTTCGATCCTTGAATACTTGCTTTGAGCTTTATTTCTTCTACGGCTCTTCCTTGAAAATAAAAGGATATGCTTCCTTTGGGAGCATCGATAGAAAGTTCAGACGTTTTGCTTTCGCATGCGTCTGAATACAATATCCCTTTTCCTCCCCCAGAAAGATCGATGAGAGAATTTCCATCAAATCCAACGGAATTCCCATAAAAATCTTTTGCAGTTAAGGTATACTTGTAACACTCTGCTGCGCGAATCACAGAATCCCCTGAGAGTAAAAGTTCATGGATGGCCCCCGCCTGAACTGTAATAGAAGAAATTGTTTTAGAAGAAATTCCGGAAGAGCCACCTGAAATAAAGAAAGAACCCGCCTTTTTGGACTTCATAAAAAATTCTTTGGAGGCATCATTTTTAGAAAGATCAAAATCAGAAAGTTTATTTTCACAATTCGCATCTTCATAAAAAGAGATTTCATTTTCGTTTTGTGAAAGATGAATATTTGAGTCTGCTGTCGGGTTTCCATGTGCATCTACAATTTTTACGGTATAGGCACTGCTACAAGCATTTGCTTCGAGAGAGCTAGAAGATCCTTCAATGACCATATTTTGAGCTTCGGTGGGGGATATTTCTATGGAAAAATCCGATGGGCTTAATTTGTTAGATAGATCTTTCGCCATTAATCTTAAAGTTTCAGACCGGGTATCTTTCAAAAAAATAGGAACTGTACTTTGATCTTTTTGGATAGAGGCATTTGAGATTTTTGTAGTACATCCCAAATCTGAATAAAAAGCAGCATCGCCGCTTGTGTCTGTTAAAAATAAAAGCTCTGCTTGAATATCTTCCAATGCCAAAGAAACATGATCGTTGTCATCAACGGTTTGAAGATGACAGGGCGTACAAGCTCCCGCCGTTGTGGTATCTGGACAGGTGAGCTGGACTCGAGAGGGTTTATTGGGGAGGATGGTAGCCTCAAAATTTGGGACAAAGGCTACAAGTCCCGGAATACTGATTCCAATTGAAACTTCTCCAAGCTGTGTGCCTTTAAAAAAGAATTGATAGGACTTTTGTCCTTTTTCGATATCGAAGCCTTCACTTTTTTCGACTCGGCAGTTGGGATCTGAATAAATTTCTCCACCATTTGCATCTTTGAAATCAAAAGAAGCTCTGAGGGGGTCGGTAATGACACTATTTCCACTGCTATCTTCAAAAAATAATACGGGAGTGGAACAAGCCCCCACACGCAGAGGAGACACGACTAAAAGCAATAATTTGGAAGGTCCGTCTTGACTGGAAACGCTGCTTGAACTTTGGTCGGCAACATATAAAGAAAGTATTTTTCCTTGAAAATCTTGGGCAGAAGCTTCAATGAGAGCCGCTTCTGAGACAGAACTTTTTAAATAAAATCTGGCTGTTCGTTCTCCTGTGAGGACGGTAACGGAAGTAATAATTTCACCGTTACATGTGGCGTCTTCATAAAAATGAACATGTGTGCCCCCTTCTAGGTGTACCTCTGTGTCTTTGGATACGGAAGAATCGTTTTCGTTAATATCTCTGGTGTAGACAGAATAAGGCCCTTGGCATCGGTCAGCTTCGATATCATAGGGCGCTCCATCTAACGTTAATTTGGCTGCCTCGCCGGCTTCTATGCTAGAGGATTCCTCTTCGGAATCAGAGGTGTCGGTGTTTTCGGAAGAAATGGAAATCTCATTACTCTTGCTCGAAGCAGTGCTCCCACCTCCACCGCCCCCACCACCACAATTTGTTAAAATGAGGGGAAGAATAAAAATAAAAGACCAATAAAAGTTTAATGAATTCTTAACCATGAACGTTCCACTTTTTAGGATTCAATAACTCTAATTATACGGGGGGTTCTATCGAAGTCAAATAAGGGCTATGCTTCAGGCATTGGCATTTCTTGAGGGGCTAAGTTCTCAAAAGACGTATGTTGTTGTAAAAAGGCAAGTCGCACAACCCCTGTGGGGCCGCTTCTTTGTTTGGATAAGATAAATTCTGCGGTTCCCTTCCAATCGCTTTCTTTATTGTACACTTCGTCTCGATAGATAAATCCAATCAAGTCTGCATCTTGTTCCAAAGCGCCACTCTCGCGAAGATCAGCCATGAGAGGGCGTTTGTCGTTTCTATTTTCAAGGGCGCGGTTTAACTGGGCCAGCGCAACAACCGGGACACTCAGTTCTTTGGCAAGCGCTTTCAGTCCACGCGAAATTTCCGAAACTTCTTTTTCTCTGGATTCAGAATGTGTATTTCCGCGCATGAGCTGCAAGTAATCAATCATAATCATTCCAATATTGTGTTCGACCTTTAGTCTTCGGCACTTGGCGCGCACCTCTAAGACAGAAAGCGTGGGAGAGTCATCAATAAAAATGGGCGCTTCAGAAAGTTGGCCTGCCGCTTTGGTCAGCTTTGGCCAATCGTTATCTTGGAGGCGTCCAATGCGAAGTTTGAAGGCATCCACTTTTGCCAAAGAGGTCAGCATTCTTGTGACCAATTGTTCTTTAGACATTTCCAAAGAAAAGATGACAATGGGTACTTTTTTATAAACGGAAGCATATTGCGCCATGTTTAATGCCAGCGATGTTTTTCCCATGGAAGGGCGTGCGGCAATAATAATTAAATCTGAAGGTTGGAATCCAGATGTGAGGCGATCCAAATCTGAAAACCCAGAAGGAACACCCGTGATGCTTTCTTTTTTCTCCGATAAATATTCAATGGTTTTAAAACTCGCTTTAACAATTTCTCGAATGGGTTCAAATCCTTTTTGAAAACGTTTGTTCGAAATATCAAAAATAGCTTTTTCAGCGTGGTCTAAAAAAGTGTCTAAATCTGCTGTGTCTTGATAGCCTTTGCTGATAATTTCTGAAGAAACGGATATCAATTGTCGCAAGACCGCTTTTTCGCGAACAATTTTTGCATAATGGGAAATATTTGCTGCGGTGGGGACTTGATTGATCATGGAGGCAAGGTAACTGGAACCTCCAACTTGGTCCAAGTGGCCTTTCTTTTTAAGTTCTTGCGTCAGTGTGACTAGATCTGCTGGCTCTCCCCGTTCTGAAAGCGAAACCAGAGAAGAGAAAATTTTTTGATGGGAAGGTTTGTAAAAGTCTTCTTCAGAAACCGTTTCTAACGCACGGTACAGGGCATCATTTTCAAGTAACACGCCTCCTAAAATCGATTGTTCGGCTTCGATATTTTGGGGTGGAACCTTGTGTGGGTCGGGGGATGTCATCTTAAGTTTATGCTTCTGCTTGTATGCTCACCTTGATTTTTGTAGACACCTCTGTTGAAAGTCGAATTTCAACTTCGTGTTCTCCCAATTCTCGAATGGGTTCGTGAAGGAGAATGCCACGTTTATCAATTTCATATCCCTTGTCTTTCAGTGCAGCATAGATGTCGTTGGAAGTTACAGATCCAAATAGCTTATCTTTTTCTCCAACTTTGCGTTGAATGACACAGGTGACGCCAGCGAGCTTTTGAGCCAGGTCTTGTGCCAAAGCTTGTTGATTTTCATGTTTTTTCAGCAATGTTTTTTTGAATTGGTCTAAGTTTTTCAGATTGCCTTGGGTAGCAGGCATGGCTTTTTTCTTTGGAAATAAATAATTTCTGGCATAGCCATCTGTGACATTAATAATTTCCCCAGGCTTTCCTAAACTAATGACCTCTTCTTTTAAAATAACCTTCATCGTAAATCTCCTTTTTTATTTTTTTTATGATTATTCATCTTGCTTCTAAAATCAGCCCACATATCAAAAAATCCGACACTGACACATAATAGAGGGAATGAAAAAAGAAGCGTGTATGTAAGAAATCGTCCAAATTTTGAAAATTTTCGAGTGGTAAGGGTGTGAGCCGCAATTGCCACGCCTTGCAAAAAATATAAAACCAAAAAGACGTGGAAAACATTTTTAGAAAACGGGGTAATATATTGTACAGGGACAAGACTGAAGAAAAATACGCCAATAAAAATCCACACCCATTCATCTTTTAGTTTCCATTTTGTAAGTTTTTGATGCAAAGGGGAAATGCCTGCAAACCCTAAAATTAAAGTAGACATCCAAAGCATTAAAATCAGAGCTGAAAGGGCATATCCTAAAAACTGTTCTTGTAAGAATGTATGCATTGTCGGAGATGCTATTTCGGCTAAGTGAGACAAATAAGTTTTCCATTCTTCGGCTTGAAAGCCAGCAATTGTGATGGCTTCAAATTTTTGAGGTAAGCTTTGTAAGAAAATAACACCTTTTTCATGAAGATATTGGTAAGGGTGGCCGTGGGACAAAACCGTAACTGCTCCCGCATACCCTGTAACCAGGCTTAAGAGTGTTGCCAAGAATGTTTTTTCAATGCGCCAATTGCGTTTACAGAAAATAAAAAAGGATACAGCTGTAAATGGCCCACACACAATAAAGAGCCAAAGTTCCAGGGCCTGGCCCAACAAAAAGTGGATGGCAATGGCACTTACAAAAACCAAACTTCCCCACGCCATTCCAAATCGAAAATAGGCAACCATTAAAGGAATGGCGGAAAATAAGAAAAGAATCTGACTTTCAAAAAGAAAGACAGAAAGGAAAGGTAAGAACAGAAGGTGTAAAATCATAATTGATGAAGGGCATACGGTAAAATTGAAATTTGTCTGGCACGTTTTACAGCGGTTGTGACAGCTCTTTGATGAAAGGCGCAGTTTCCAGAAATGCGACTTGGTACAATCCTGGCATGCTCGGAAACAAACATTTCTAAAAGTTGTCGATCTTTATAATCTAGTTTTATTTCAGAGTCCGCACAAAAACGGCATCCTCTTTTTTTACGTGTAAAGGTGCTCATTGTTTTTCTCCCTTCAGGCGAATGGTTAAGTATTTTAAAATATCATCATTAAATTTGAGAGATTGTTCCAGCTCTCGGATAACGGTTGGACTGGCCGTATAATTCATACAGACATAATGTCCTGTATTTTCTTTTTTAATTTTATAACTTAGTTTTCGGTTTCCCCAATCGTCCCATTGCGTGATTTTGCCTTGATGTTTGTTTAAGACTGTTTCGATCTTTTTTTGAAGATCTAAAACGCTATTATCTGCAAGTTTTGAAGAAGCAATTAAGACAGTTTCGTAGGTGTTCATTGACACTCCTTTCGGTTATAGCCCCTAGCGGATTTCTGCGTCCAGGAGCAAGAAGTTAATAATAGGTAGGGGTATAACATGCCCTAGTTGAGCTCAGCAAGCGTTTTTTCGAGCATTGTGCAAGCTGTTTCTAAAATGGGAGGAAGGTTTTTCAGCTCTTCTTCTGTAAAAGGGCTTAAAACATAGTCTGATACATCTTGTTCATTTTGAGGTCTTCCCACGCCCATACGAATGCGATGAAACTGGTCCGTATTCAAGTGTTCTATCAGGGACTTAATGCCATTATGTCCTGCATGTCCGCCACTGTGTTTCATACGAACTTCTTGAAAGGGGAGCTCAATATCGTCATGGAATACAATGATGTTTTGAGGTGATATTTTATAAAAGTCTGCAAGTTTTCGGATCGCCTGACCACTGAGATTCATATAGGCTTGTGGTTTTGCAACGAGAATTTTTTTATCTCCAAAAGAAGCGGCAGCATAAAGAGCCTGAAACTTTTCTTTTGAAAATTCAATTTTTTGATTTTCAGCAAAAAAGTCCGCGGCTAAAAAACCAATATTATGCCGAGTTGTTTCGTAACGGGGGCCCGGATTTCCCAGTCCACAAACCAGAATCAAGGGGAGTTATTTCCCTTCTTTCTTATCAGGGGCAGCTTTTTTGGCGTCTCCAGGTTTTGCTTCGGCTTTGGCTGGGGCACCTTCAGCAGGTTTTGCTTCTTTGCCTTTGCCTTGAACTTCCGGTTCAGCTGCAGCTTCGCCTTCAGCAGGTGCTGCTTGCGGAGTAGGTGCGACTTCTTCTTTTGGAATATTGACGGTTACGATTGTATCATTTTGTTCAAACAGAACTTCATAGTCTGGTGATTTTGGGATATCTTCTAGGTGCAGTGCATCGCCAACATCTAATGCAGAAACGTCTACTTCAATATGCGTTGGAATTTTATTGGGTAAACAACGAACTTCAACTTCACGAATAACAGGTTGGACAATGGCGCCTTTTTTCAAGCCTTCTGCTTTTCCAACAAAGTGGAGCGCAACTTCAACAGTGACTTTCTGTGTGAGATCTAATTCATAGAAATCTGCATGAAGATAATAGGTCGTAATGGGATCTCGCTGAATGTCTTTAACCATGACAGTTTTTTTCCCAAATGATTTTGAATTTTCTTCAACCAATTGAATGAGAGCGTTCTGGCCGCCCCCTTTTACAAGCGCACGACGTAAAAGCACGGGGTTAAAGCTTACATTGATATTTTCTTTTTTCTTCCCATAGATAACGCCTGGGATCAGTCCCGTTTGTCTTAATTTTCGATTTCCACCTTTTCCAGTTTCAGGTCTTACTGTAACTGAAAGATCATTTTGTTGTGTTGTCATGTTCTCTCCTTTGTCATTCTGAGGTCCGAAGGACCGAAGAATCTCTTTTTTGATTTACGAGATCCTTCGCTTCGCTCAGGATGACGGCTCAATTAAATAAATCACTAACAGATTCATTATTGTGTACACGTTTAATGGCTTCCGATAAAAGTGAAGCCACAGATAAAACTTTCAAATTTTTAAGCGTTTGGAATTCTTTTTTAAGTGGAATGGAATTGCTGACAATTATTTTTTTAAAGCCTGCTTTTGTAATGCGTTCATAGGCTGGGCCAGAAAAAACAGCATGTGTGGCACAGGCATAAATGCCTAAAGCCCCATGCCCTAAAATAAGATCCGCACTTTCTTTAAGCGTGCCTGCGGTATCGATTAAATCATCTACAATAATTGCAGTTTTGCCTTTGACATCGCCAATCAGGTTTACGGCTTTGGCTTGATTGGGTGCCAAGCGTCTTTTGTCCACAATCGCTAAGCCTGCATGCAGGCGTTTGGCATAGGCTCTGGCAAGCTCTGTTCCCCCCGCATCTGGAGAAACAATCACCAGGTTTTCTCCTTCACCGACTTCTTCTTTGAGATATTTTACCATTGTGGGGGATGCATACAGGTGGTCGAAAGGAATATTGAAAAATCCCTGAATTTGGCCGGCATGTAAGTCCATACTAATCACACGATTGGCGCCGCTGGCTTCTAAAAGATCGGCAACCAATTTTGCAGAGATGGGGGTTCGGGGTTGTACTTTTCGATCTTGTCTTGCGTATCCGTAGTAAGGAATAACGGCAGTAATGCTATGGGCCGATGCGCGTTTTAGGGCGTCGATCATGATTAAAAGCTCTAAAAGATTATCGTTTACGGGATGACAGGTAGATTGAATGACATAAATATCGTGCCCCCGAACAGATTCTTTAATTTGAACAGAGACTTCACCATCGCTAAAACGTTTAATTTCACTGCTTCCCAAAGGCACTTCAAGCGTTTGTGAAATATCTTGGGCCAGCTCAAGATTTGAATTTCCAGAAAATATTTTAAGTTGTCGTTGCATGGTGTTTTCTTGTGGCTGGGGCGGTAGGATTCGAACCTACGTATACATGAACCAAAATCATGTGACTTACCACTTGTCGACGCCCCAATAAATTACAATTCTTCTTCCGGACTTTCTTCTCCTTCAGGATTTTTTGACTTAATTTCTGTTGTATCCCCGGTTGTATCTTTATATTGGGTTAAAACTTTAGATTCAATGAGATCGCGTGTTTCATTATTGAGGGGGTGTGCAATGTCTTTAAAGGTGCCATTTTTTAGTTTTTTACTGGGCATGGCTACAAATAAACCATTTTTGCCTTTAATGACCTTCAGGTCTCGAACCACAAAACAATTGTCGAGGGTGATGGTAACATAAGCTTTTAATTTATCTTCACCTACGGGGAAGACTTTAACTTCTGTAATTTCCATGGCTTGTATACTCCTTGGTAATCCAACCAATCCACTTTTGTGGATTAAAATTTTCTAAGGCCTTGATTGCCGATTTTTTGTCTCTAAACAAACCGTACAATGTGGGGCCACTTCCAGAAAGCCCTGCCAGGCTTGCGCCTTCTTTCAGCAGGATATTTTTTGCTTTTTGAAGCCTTGGTTTTTTTGGAAAAACGACCTTTTCAAAGTCATTTTTCCAAGTTTTAGGCTGCTCAAAAAGCGTTCCATTTCTAACATTCTGGTTTTTTTTTGTCAATGAGACCGCATATTTATCCCAGGCTTGATAGGCTTTCACGGTTGAAATAACGTCTTTTGGATTGAGTACGACAATCCATCCGATTGGGATTTTGGGTGCTACAAGAAATTGATCTCCCGTGCCGTGTATAATTTTTGATTTTTGGTCGATAAAAAAAGGAACGTCCGAGCCCAAGCGTTTGGCTAATTTTAGAAGGGCTTCTTTTTTAAGCGGTTTTTGATAAAGATGATTCAACGCTAAGAGTGTTGTGGCTGCATTGGAGCTTCCGCCCCCCATGCCACCGCCCAAGGGGATTTCTTTCTGAACATGAATTTTAATTTTGGGTGGTTTGCCAATGCTTTGATAAAATAAATGTGCTGCCTGATAAACAAGATTTTGTTTCAGTCCCGGTTTTTGTTTTTGAAAAACCGGGGCGTTTAATTTGTTTGAAAATTGAAACTGAATAAAAATACCTTTTTTAGGGGCAGATTGAAATGTCAGCCAATCGCAAGGGGCTTGAAGGGGCATCATGAAAGAAGTGAGCTTGTGCAAACCACTCTTTTGCTTTTCCCCAATGTTTAAGAAGAGATTTAGTTTTGATGGAGATCTAAATTTTAATACGCTATTCAATTTTTACAATGAGCAGTTGGTATGCGCCATCTCGGTAAACTCGAAACAAGTAGGATTTTCCTTTTTTAAGTTCATCTGCCACTTTCAGGAAGTCTTTTGTATTTCGTATTTTTTGCCGATTGACTTCAATAACGACATCGCCTTTTTCGAATCCTGCTTTTTCGGCAATGCTGTCGCTATTGATCTGTACGATCACAACGCCTTCATTGACATCGATCTTTTCTTGGAAGCCGGGATACTTGTTTAAGTCTGCAATTTCAATTCCAAGATCAACTTTCCCTTTTTTCTCTTTGCCGTCTTCTTTGTCTTTTTCTTTTTTGCGTTCTTCTGCTTCATCTTTTCTTTCAATCGGGGTGAGTTGCAAAGAAAGTTCTTTGCCATTTCGAATAATTTTAACCGTGGAAGGTTTTCCAACCTTTGCTTTGGCAACTTCTTTTAAAAGCTCTCTTGGGTTTTTTACAGATTTTCCATTAAATTCAATGATGACGTCGTATACTTTTAATCCAGAAAGATCGGCAGGTTCACCTTTAATAATTTCTGCAACAATCACACCTTCTTGATCCTTTTTAAGATTTAAGTTTTTGCGAAGATCGTCAGTGAGTTCATGCCATTGAATGCCAATAAAACCGCGGATGGCATGACCACTTTCAACAAATTGTGGAATGAGCGCTTTGGCAACATTAATGGGGATGGCAAAACCGATAATGCCTTGGGCTCTGGCATCGGTTGCGACATTAATCCCAATGACTTCTCCTTTTGTATTAATGAGCGGGCCGCCGCTATTTCCTAAATTAATGGAAGCATCCGTTTGGATGTAATCGTTATAAGGATGGGTAATGCCTTCTCCAAAGAGTCTTTCTTTGGCGCTGACAATGCCGTGGGTGACCGTATGTCCATAGCCAAACGGATGGCCGATGGCTACCACCCATTCGCCCACACGAATTTGTGCAGAATCTCCCAGGGGCGCAATTTTTAATTTTTTATCTTTGGTGTCTATTTTTAAAAGGGCAATATCTGTTCTGGGATCCGATCCAATGACTTTGGCTTTGTATTCATCTTTGGCCTCTTCAGCGAATTTCACATTAATTTCTTCAGCTCCTTGGATGACATGGTTATTGGTAATAATGTAGCCATCTGTACTAATGACAAAACCAGATCCTAGGTTTTTTTGTTTTTGTTCACGTTCACGTTTCTTGGGCATTTGTTGACCAAAAAAATCATCAAAAAATCGTCTAAAAAATTCATCATCTTCAAACCCACGAAAAGGTGAAAGGGCACGAACTGTTTGGGTGGTATGAATGTTGACGACGGCTGGCGTGAGTTGTTCAGAAATTTTTGCAAAAATATCTAAATCGGTCGCTTCTTTGGGATGAATGAGGGGGCTATTTTCTGTCCATACTTTGGAATTTGTATCGGCGCCCACATGGTTTAAATCCTGTTTTTGATAAAGATAGGCAAAAGAGGCGGCAGCCCCTAAAATGAAGACAAATCCAATAATGATATATTTTTTCATTTTTTTGTTTCTTCCTTGTTTTTAGCCTCGACATAATTCATGCGAAGAGAATGGAGAAGATTATCCATGAGTTTTTGTTCATCTTCTGTCAGGTTCCCTTTTGTTTTTTCTTTTAAAAGATCCAAAATTTCAATGTTTTGTCGGGCGGCATCCAGGTTTTTTTCCATTTTTTGTGTTTGCGGGTTTGGGGTCGCGCCCAGGTAAATGAGCGCAGAAGAACCCAGCGAAAAAATAAATGTTGAAAAATCAATTGTTGTTGGTTGGTCTGTCATGCGCACAATATAGGTATTTTAAAATAAGCTGTCAATAGAATCGCTTAAAATTTCATCGAAATTGTCATGCCGCGAAATTGAGCGGAAGCCGAAGGACGAATGCTGAATCCATGAATTTTTTTAGAAATAAAATGTCCCACCCAAGCTCCGGCTAAAACATCAGAGGGCCAGTGGTGTCCATGATCAATGCGTGAAAAAGACGTGAGGCTCGCTAACGTATAGGTGGCATAGGGAACCCAAGGACTTTGACGATAAACTTGCGCAACATTGGTGGCTAAGGTCCAGGCTACCGTTGAATGTCCCGATGGGAAAGAAAGATGGGAATGGTAGGTAAAATCGGGGCCTTCCCAATCGGCGTATGAAACATTGGGCTTGGGGCGTTTTCGATGCACACTGTAGCGCACCATATGGGTGGTTATGCCAGAAAAAAATAAGCTTTTTAGCGTATTTAAAGACAGCGTTTTGAGTTTGGAATCATCAAATAAACTTCCAAAGACATACAGGCTGGCCACCGAGGGGACAACCCAGATGGCATCTCCAAAATTATCGGAAAAGTTTGAAAGCTTTGTGCGCCAAGGAGATTGTGTTTTTTTCACAAAATTAAAAATTTTTTGATCTTGAAAATAGAGCCCCGCAGTTAAAGAGATGACGCCGATGGATTTTAAAATGTCTGTCCGATCCCACGTGAGGGGCGAAAAATAAATATCATCAGCATCTGTGACGTAACTTTTAAGATAAGATGTATTTTTTTGTGCGAAGCTGGGGCAGCACAAAAAGAAAAGCACCAACCCAATTGCAATGCGATACTTTTGCGTCATTTTTATGAAAAAAAGCATAGCACAGATCCGTGGCGCTTGTTAATATGTATAGATGAACAAAATTTATGACGTTGCAATTATTGGCGGGGGCTTAAGCGGTCTTTTAATGGCGCATCTGTGTGCCCGTCGGGGTTATACGGTTGTGTTATGCGAAGCACAAGACCAAGTAGGGGGAAGGTGCCGTATTGATACCCCCAAAGAAAGCATGCAGGTACCCTATGGATTTAATATTCATTTATTTACAAAAGAGCTTTGCCAGGCGCTGGAATTGGATTTTGATCTAATCGATCTCAAAAATTTACCGCCACAAACCTTTCAGCATAAAGCTTGGCGTGATGTTGCCTCTGAAGAACTTTCACCTGAACAAAAATTTTACGATCTTAAAAATTTTAATATCGTGTGTGATCTGTTAAAAATTGAATTGCCAGATACGGTCCATGTTGAAACGTCTCAACCCATTGGCGATTCCAGAATCGAATCCAGTCTTCTCATGGAAGTTTCCAATTCTCAAAAAAAGTGGCAAGCCAAAGCCTTTGTCATGGCATGCCTGTCGAAAGACATGCTCAACATTATTCCAAAGGAAAATTTCCATAAAAAATTTTTAAATGCCTATAACAAGCAAGAATCTGTGAGCGCCGTAAAATTAGATTTTATTACAGATCGCAGGTTTTGTGAGCTTCAAAATGTTTTAATGAGTTTGGACCCCGTGGGGGTGGGAATCATTGCTTCTAATTTTTCAAACCAATTTGTCCCCAAAGGCTATGAACTTTCGCAGTGGCTCTTTTTTTTAACCCCGGAAGAGCTTTTAGATAAAGAAGAAACAGCGAAAAAAATTCGTGTGGGTAAACGGTTTATGAAAAAAGCCTTTGATGGCTTTTTAGAGCATATTGTTTGGGAAAGAATTGCTGTTTTGCCACATGTGTTTTCTCAACACCCCATGGAGCTTTCGGAAGAATGGACGGCTTTAAAAAATCTGTTTTGGGTTTCAGACGAGTTGGGCTTACCCAACGAAACAGGAAATCCCGCCATTCGAAATATCCTTCCCACATTTGAAAAACTGGATCGGTTTTTAAAGACGTCATTTTGAGTGTTTTATCATTCTTTGTCGGTATCCAAAATCCAGCCGTGTCCCCGTAATGGAAGAACCCGCAGTGAGGGTGCCTGCCGTAGCTTGAATGATGAATCTATAATCAAGTACCCATTCCTTAAAAAAGGGGTTTGAAAAATAATACTGTTCATCGGATTTATAGATGTATTCCTTTTTTTCCAAGGCATTTAAGGCATTTGTGATTGCGCCTGGGCTTTTTACACCGATGGCTTTTTGAAAGTCTTTTCCAAAAAATTTTATATCCGCTTGATTTTGAATCCCCGCAAGTTGAATCAAGAGGTTTTTTTGGATCTTTGTTAGTCCTTTAGAATCGAGAATACTTTTAAAGTATTTTTGTTCATTCTTATAAATTATATCCAAAATAAAGAAAAAGGCCTCGAAATCAAATATTTGCCCCTCTTTAAGACTGTCAAATGCCACACGACAAAAGGTTTGAATGTCGCCTGTAATGCCGTAACAGGTTTTTGAAAGCATGTCATAGACTTCTCGCTTGAGTGTAATTTTTTTACTTTGAAATCGTTTAAAAATGAAATCAAAAAAAATATTTGGCTCGATATGTTCAAAGTAGATGATCTCTGCTTGCTTGAAGAATGGGGAATCTGGATCCCTAAAAATATGGTCCATATCATGTTTAATGCTGCCTACGTACATAAAAGAAACACGCGCATTTTTTTGAATTTTCCCTCTCATATATTTAAGAATGGCGTCGGCATTTTTTATTGTTTTTATCGCTTGAAATTCATCAAAGAGAATGACCACCTTCCCTTTCGTTCTTTTGACAGTTTCTTCTAAAAATTCAAATGCAACATGTAATGTTTTTTTATATTCTTGCCCACTTGCATCTATACCAAAAGAAAATCCACCTTCTGTTACATCCAATTTGGGGGTTAATCGGCGTGCAAAATCCAGAACCTTTTTTGAGTCCCAAACTTTATCTAAAACTTTTTTACAGGCGTCTATGATGGCTTCAGCAATGTCAGAGGGGTCTATAATGTGATACAGGTCGATATCAATTTTATACATATCTTTCATGCTATCTATGACGTAGTGAGCGGTTGAAGTTTTTCCAACGCGTCGATCCCCAATTAAGGCTAAATTGTGGCCATTTGCCAGCTTCTTTAAAATTCGCTCTTCCACCATTTTTCGTGGACAGTAATCATCACCTTTTACAACAGAGTCATCAATAAATGGATTTTTTGTACTTTGTATCATCTGTTTTGATTTTACGCAAAGTTGCGTAAAAAATCAAATATTTTACGCAACTTTGCGTAAGATCTGGGGGCGATGGCGGTTAAAACGATCTTTTATTGTATTTTAAACGTTAATGCGCACGCGTAAAGCGTAATTTGTCACCGATTTGGAGAAGAGGATATGAGATATAATTAAATTCACTGTAATATCGAATAGTTACACATTTCACCTTCAGGCATAGATCTTGCTTTTACTATGTATATG
>Ga0155199_1019_pt1 | contig 14387 bp, 9 predicted proteins | sample RifCSPhighO2_02_FD_106167 | JGI IMG/M metagenome (GOLD analysis project Ga0155199, IMG submission 106167) | Deltaproteobacteria bacterium RIFCSPHIGHO2_02_FULL_40_11
GCTATTTTTATGGGAGATGTCGGCGCTTTGGCTCTGGGGGGTGCACTTGGAACACTTGCTGTCATGGTGAAGCATGAAATTTTATTGGCCGTTGTGGGGGGTATTTTTGTGGTAGAGGCCATTTCTGTTATTTTTCAGGTAGGGTCTTTTAAGCTCACACGAAAGCGGATTTTAAAAATGGCGCCCATTCATCATCATTTTGAAATGTTGGGGTGGCCGGAGCCTAAAATTGTGGTTCGGTTTTGGATTATTTCAATTATTTTAGCGATGGTGGCGCTTTCGACGTTAAAATTAAGATAATGATTTTAAAAAATAAACATGTGGTGGTTGTGGGGTTGGCCAGAACGGGCGTAGCTGCATCAAAATTTTTGGTGAGTCGTGGGGCCAAAGTTACAGTTACAGACCTTAAGAAGAAAACAGAACTTTCAAGTTTTATAAAAGATCTTTCTGACCTTAAAAGAATAAAATATGTTTTAGGGAGTCATCCCATAAAAACCTTACTCAAGGCAGACTTCATCATTGTCAGTCCTGGAGTTCCAACGAATATTCCGTTATTGGAAGCTGCACGTAAAAATAAAATGCCAGTTTTAAGTGAAGTGGAATTTGCGAGCCAATATATTCGCTGTCCCATCATTGCCATTACAGGAACCAATGGCAAAACCACAACCACGATGATTGTGGGAAAAATGTTCTTAAATGCGCAGAAGAAAGTCTTTATCGGGGGAAATATTGGAACGCCTTTGACCTACATGCTTTTATCCAAGGAAAAATTTGAAGTTGTGGTGTGTGAAGTGAGTAGTTTTCAATTAGAAAATATCGAAAAGTTTCATCCCAAAGCTTCTATTATTTTAAATTTAACGCCAGATCATATGGATCGTCATTCCCCAGAAGAATATTGGAAAATGAAGGGGCGTATTTTTGAAAATCAAACGATAAAAGATTTTTTAATTTTAAATGCTGGAGATGAGCGTGTCAAAACGTATGAAACGATTGCCAAATCTCAAATTTATTATTTTGGGTTTGAACGCCTGACGCCAAAACAAGAAGGCGTTTATTTTAAAAATGGAAAATTTTGTATGAAGTTAAAAGGATCTGAAAAAGAAACATATTCGGCAGATAAGTTAAAACTGAAGGGCGATCATAATAAAGAAAACTTTATGGCAGCTATTTTGGTTGGAAAACTTTTAAAGTGTAAGCCGGAAGCCATTCAAAAAACAATTGATGAATTTCAAGCTGTGCCCCATAGGCTGGAATTTGTCAAAACCGCTGGCTATGTCGATTTTTATAATGATTCAAAGGCCACCAATGTGCATTCGGTGGCAAAGTCGCTTCAAAGTTTTGAAAAACCATTGGTTTTAATTATGGGGGGGAAAGATACGGATCAAAATTTTGAAATGCTTCGGTCTTTGGTTCAGGAACATGTCAAAATTTTAATTATTACAGGAGAGGCCAAGGAAAAAATTAATCGCGCCATTGGAGATTATTCAGAAACCTACGTGGTTGGGACGTTCGAAGAAGCTATTTTTATGGCATATCAAAAATCCAGAGCAGGCGATGTCATTTTATTTTCGCCAGGCTGCAAGAGCTTCGATGCTTTTAAGAATTTTGAAGAGCGAGGGGATCGATTTAAGGAGATGATTCGTGATATATAACCAAAATCAGAAAAAAAGGGGGATTGTATTACCTTCAGGACCGGCAGGTAGAAGATGATGGGGATATTAGGGATTTATGTATATGTGCGAAGTCAAGGGAGGCTATAATGTTTTGGATGGGAGGATCCACACCGGGCGGAGGGGCCCAGACGAAACATTATAGCCTCCCTTGACTTTATTACGTATAAAATATGAACCGTAAAATCCCATTTGACTATTGGCTCTTATTCATCACCTTTGCCTTGGTTTTGATCGGCGTCGTCATGGTCTATAGCTCTAGCTCCATTTACGCACTCCAAAAATATCAAGACAGCTATTTTTTTTTAAAAAGGCAGGGGGTGTTTGCCATTTTTGGTTTTTTATTGTTGGTGATTTTTTTATTTGTAGACTATCACCATCTTTTTAAAATTGTTTATCCATTTTTATGTGTCAGCTTGGTGTTCATGCTTTGTGTTTTTATGCCAGGCCTGGGACATAAAGTAGGTGGCGCACAGCGCTGGGTTCAAGTCGCGGGGATCCATTTTCAACCCTCCGAAATCGCAAAATATGCCCTCATTATCTATTTGGCCTATTCGCTTTCTAAAAAAGAAGAGAATGTGAAATCTTTTATTATTGGATTTTTGCCGCATTTAGTTGTGGCAGGTATTTTTATTGTTTTACTTTTGGCGCAGCCCGATTTTGGAACTTCCATTGTCATTTCTTTTTTGGTTTTTTTAATGTTGTTTGCTGCGGGAACACGAATTTCTTATATTTTAACGGCACTTCTTGTTGCCATCCCAGCAGGATGGTTTTTCATGATGAGCGCGCCTTACCGTCAAAAAAGAATTTTAGCGTTTTTAAATCCCTGGGACGACCCTGCCAATACGGGGTTTCAAATTATTCAATCTTTTTTAGCTTTTTATGGGGGGAAAATTATGGGATTGGGGCTGGGGGATGGCATTCAAAAATTATTTTATCTTCCTGAGGCCCACACCGATTTTATATTTTCTGTGGTGGGAGAAGAAATGGGACTTATCGGAACGTTGATTGTTATTTTTTTATTTGGTATTTTTTTGTATCGCGGCATTCGTGTTTCTTTAAAAGCGCCCGATCTTTTTGGGATGTATTTGGCTTTGGGAATTACGTCTTTAATTGGTTTTCAAGCCATTACCAATATGGCGGTTGTCATGGGATTGCTCCCAACCAAGGGGTTAGCGCTTCCTTTTATGAGTTATGGGGGGACATCTTTGGTTGTCAATTTAATGGCAGTCGGAATTCTTTTAAATATTTCGGCCTATGGACAAGATGTGGCGTGGAGAAACTACAGATGAGAAACTATAGATGAAACTCCTGATTGCAGGCGGGGGCACAGGGGGGCATTTATTTCCGGGGATTGCTGTGGCGCAAGAATTTCTAAGCCGAAATAAAGAGAACCACGTTTTATTTATAGGGACCCAAAAAGGCATTGAATGCACCGTTTTGCCTAAGTTTAATCTTCCTTTAAAAACAGTTTGGATCCAGGGGTATAAGGGAAAATCCGCTTTAGCCAAAATTTTTACACTTTTTATGATTCCCATTTCTACCCTTCAAGCTTTGATCATCTTACTTCAATTTAAACCCGATGTGGTCTTGGGAGTGGGGGGGTATGCCAGTTTCCCTGCAATTTTGGCGGCATGGGTGCTTCGGAAAAAAAGATTTATTCAAGAACAAAATGTAACTTTAGGGATGACCAACCGCATTTTATCTTATTTTGTGCATAAAGTTTTTTTAAGTTTTGAAAGTCCCAAAAAATATATTTCTGAAAAAAAAGCAATCGTGACTGGAAACCCGGTCCGAAAATTCGTCTCTAAGACAATCAAAACAAGCGATCGGTTTATACTTTTTATTTTGGGAGGATCGCAAGGCGCGCACTCCATTAATCGTGCGATGTTAGAAGCGCTTCCATTTTTGACGCCGCTGAAAGAAAAAATTCATCTCATTCATCAAACTGGCCGTGCCGATTTAAGATGGGTTGAAAATGTTTATACAGAAAACCATTGGCAGGTAGAAATTTATGATTTTATTTATAATATGGATGAAGTGATCGATCGGGCAGATTATATTATCTGTAGAGCGGGTGCTTCAACGGTTTCAGAGCTCACGGTGAAAGGCAAAGCCTGTCTTTTTATTCCGTATCCGCATGCCAGCCACCATCAAGAAAAAAATGCAAGAGCTTTGGCAGACGATAGCGCCGCGCGTCTTTTATTAGATTGGAAACTCAACGGCCAAACGTTGGCCAAAGAAATTGAATGGGCCTTACAAAATCCCCGCGCATTGGAAGTCATGCGTAAAAAAATGTTAGAGCACGCCCACCCCTACGCCGCCACCGCCATTGTGGATGAGCTACTCTCTATTTAGGTGTTTTTTCATTTAAAATTTGTCGCGCTTTTTCAGATAAAAGCGGGCGGATTGCCCGGATTCCCCCATGGTTTCGAATCCAGTGTACTAACTTTTTCGAAAGCCCATCTGTTTTTTGATCCAGTTTATGGCTTAAATCAGGCACTCTTTTTTCTTTTTCAATAAACTCACTAAGAACAGCAAGGGGTTCTACAAGCATGCGGACTTTATGGACGCTTTGAGCCTCTTTGCTTAAATAAGGAAAAATAAATTGAGAACCTGTCAATTTGGGAGCGTATTGGCGTGCCATATTCTCCGACCAGTTTCGAAGCCGATTGGATTGAACACCCTTCGTCTTCGCCTTTGAGGGGTACTCACGATGCATTAAAATATATTCATTGATGAGCTCCAAGGGGTCGACCCAGTAACGAACATCAAAAAATTTCTTGTTTTCTTCTGTTAGGTTTTCAAAAAGTAAAGCAAAGGGACCATAAGTATCGGATAAATTTTTTGCAAAATTTGAAATTGCAGCATCTTCGGATCTTTGATCTGGCCAGGCCTGTGTTTCTGAGACAATACGATTTAATTCCAATTTAATATGTTCTGGAAGCTCGATGGATAATATTTTTCTGCTACGGGGAGATAAGAGCCGATATTGTGCAGTCATGCCACCCTTGGATTCCACAAATTCGGCCAAAAGGCGTTCATCTTTCGTTATGGTTGGTGCACGATCTGCGTATTGAATGAAGTGATCTAGAAGCTTATGGGGCGCATGTTTTAATTTTTTTCTTACATGTCCAGTTTGGCTCCATATGAGCGTAACATGTTTTCGGGCCTCTTTTTCTATGAGAGCATAAATTATCTTTCGCCCAGTCCTTCGAACAATATCTGCTGCCCGGCGTTCTTCAGGGTCATCAGAAGCATGCGTGGGCCATCTTTGATGTTGACGGATTATTTTTTGGACGTGTTCTAATTCAGTTTTTGAAAGCTTTCGTTCAAGGATTTTTCGCATTCTAAGTGAAAGCTGTGCAATGGCACCTTGAAGACCTCCGGGTTGTTCTGACATCCAGCTATACAGTTTTCGATCTTCGGGAATTGGAGAATCATAGCGGGGGAGTTCCCAGTTTAATTCAATATAATGATGCAGCCTATGAAGCGGGGAGACTTTAACTTGTTTTCCGCCATAGCGTTGCATCCATTCATAAAGTTGATGTTGATAACTTTTTGGATCTTTTAAATCTTCGGTCGGCATTTTCCCAGACCATTTACTAAAATGATTTAAAAGTGTCAGAGGATCCCGAATTAAAAGATCTTCAAAAAGACCTTCTTCAGATTTCATTCGAATCGGAAAATTTTGTTGAAGATCTTCAGGTAAGGCTTCAAAAATTTCAATACGATTCCCATGTCCATTGATCCAGACGGCAAGTTTCCATTCATGAGAATGATGTTCGGCTGTCTGGCTTGGCCAGGTGTGATGAATACGCATCCAATCCACAAGAACTTCAAGTGGAAGGACCGCGAATTTGATATTAAATTTCTTCTTATTTTTTTGATTCAAATAAGGATAAACTGCTTTTTTCCCACCATGGTCGGAAATCCATGTTGATAAATCTTTGGCATCGGGATGTTTGTGCTTGAGACTGGGCCAGCGATCAAATTCATTCAAGTATCGGTTAATTTTTTGAATGGGACGAAGCCAGCTATTTGCAATAATTGTTTTTTGTGATTTTTGGGCGAGATGGGGGAAAACAGCATCTCTTCCGCCATGGCTTACAATGACCGGCATCAAGGATTGGTACTTTTTATGTGAGGTTGGATCTGGCCAATGTCCTTCTTTTGAAATAGCTTCATCCACTTCTTTTGCCAAACGTTTGATATCCAGATAAATCGCAACAGTGGGTAAAGCTTGATTTTCAGGCGTTAAATAGGGGGCCATATTTTTTCTACCGCCATAATCGCTGACCAGTTTTGCAAGCAAGGTTTCAAGCGAAGTATCTTCTAGGGGGTGTGGCCAATTTCCCGTTTCTAAAATAAATTGGTTGAGTTGCTGGAGTCTGTCTTTTGGAAAATTTTCAGCCGTTCGAGAAGCAAATCTGCCTTTTTGGGTTCCAATGATCTGAATACCTGAAAAACCGTTTTCTTCTTTTTTCTGATTGTTGTCTTCAACATATGCTTGTGCGGCAGTTGTTTGATTTTTTTGTTCTTCTTCGGAAGCTTTCTTTTGAAAAAAGGCTTCCAGGGTTTCGATAGCTTCTTTGAGGGAATAATCGAACTCGTCTCTCAGCTTTGAAATGCCAAGCATGACTTGTTGGATCGATTGTCCAGAGATATCCAAAATCCGTCTTATTTTTTCAATGATTTCATCATCAATTTCTTCAGAACCATTGCCGTTACCATTTCCATTTTCCGTTATTTCTTTAATCTCCTGGAAACCGAGTCCTTGAGGCGCGGTGGTTTTTGTGGTTGGCGTTTGAGAAGAAATGACAGATCGATTGGGACGTGCCGCAATCATTGTGCGTGTTGGATTTTGGGGATCATGATATTCTATGGCATAGAGATTTCCGTCTTCATCAAAATGATAGGCTATTTGTTTTGAAAAAATGTGTAGTCCTATGATTTTCCCTTCTGGGTTTTGATAAATATATGTTTCAAGTTCACTATCTTTGGGATCTAAGATATGAAGTTCTTCGATTGTGAAGGGTAGAATCTCGGGATCAATTTCAATACCGCCGATTAAAAAAGTTTCTTGAGCTTTTGCAAAGATGATGGTGTGGGATTTTGGAGATGAAAGTGTTGAAGTTTGAACGGTCGTTGCTGTTTGTGTGGATGTTTCGGTTCGCGTTGGCGTTTCTGTTCGCACGGGCGCATTGGGTGAGCCAAAAGGATTGGGTCGCCCCCAGCTGGACGTATCGATTGCGTCATTGCCGAAGTTTTCGGGTCCCTCCCAACCTTCCCCTTCAGGCGGGACACGCATTACAATTTTTAAATTGTGGGGCTCACTTAAAGTTTTTGGAGGAGGTCTTAAAAACTGAATAAATCTGACACCCGTTGGATACGCCACATAAGCGGCCATCAAGGCTGAAAAAGCCCCTTGAAAATATTCTTCATTTTTAAAATGATGAACTGCCCCATAGCTTGCCAAACTAAAGAGCGTTATTTTTGCTAAGGCGGGACTGAAAGCATACAAGCCCCTGAACCCAATCAAAACACACGCAACAGGAATGATATTCTCTAAAAATCTTTCGCCTACGCTTCTTTGTGAATCGAAGCCTTTTTTCGAAAATAAATATTCATCTCCCACTTGAAGTGTTGTCACAACGCTGGTCCATAAAAGGACATCCAAGGGGCCTGCCACCAAAAGCAAAGGAACAGTTACGGCGCCGTATCCAAAAGAAATGGCAGTTATCCCTAAAAATTCGTGTGAAATAAATGGATTTACAGTTGGGTTCCCGCCAATTTGTGATTGCAGGGGCGAAAGACCACGTCTGTGGGGTGCAACAATCGGATCTTCATATCTTTCATGCTCAGCTTTAAAAAGATTTAAAATTCGAGACAGATTTGCATCTGAAATCTCCGGATTTTTTTCTTTGGAATTTGAAATCTGACTTAAAAGTGCTTGTATAAAAGCTTTTTTGGCTTCAGGGTAAACCTGATTGACCTGGTGAAAATAATCATCCAAAACCATCAGCGTTCCGTGCCTCACACCAGGCGCGATCGATCGGTAATAAAAAGTCCAATCAACTTCTTTTTTCCCTGTCAACCGAAAGAGCTCTTCTTGTTTTTGTTTTTTCTGTTTTATGTCATCCCATATTTTTTGAATGAGTTCTTTTTGGGCTTCATCTTCAATGTCTAAAAGTGTTTCTGAAATATCATCTCCCTGCAAGGCTCTGTGTAATATCCCAAGCACTTTTTTTAATTCATCTTGGCGATTCTGATAAGCTGGGTCTGATTGAAATTTCTGTAAAAGTGCAGCATGTGTTGCTAAAAAAGTTTCTTCATTCATCTGTAAAAGCGAAAAATAGAGTTCTTTACTTTCAGGCTCAATTTCAATGAGTCCTTGAATGAAGTCCAGGGCTAAAAGCCTTTCAAAATCCAAGACTATTTGTTCCATTTCAAGTTGACGGGTTTGAAGGAGGCTCTGGTAGGCGATGAGTTTTTGCCTTTGGTGGGGGTCTTCTTCGAATGCAATTTTACTTTCAATGGAACGGTCCATTTGGGTTAAAAGCACATATTGGCGGGATAAAGAGATAAGCCCTTGAGCGTTTCCCCATAGAGGGAACCCAATGAAAAAAAGACTTAAAATAAGCGTCAATTTGACCTGATTCATGCGTATCTCTTTTTATTGCAGAACTCGTGCCACAAAAAGCTTATGTAAGTATTTGATATGACTTTATTTTTCAAGACATAATTCGGTATACGGGGTGAAGTGACAAAAATTGTTGGTCAGGTGACAAAATTCCTAATTTTCTTCATAGAATTGTGTAATTATGCTACAGCTTAAATGATGCGCAAAAATTACAATCATGTGTATTTTGTGGGGATTGGGGGCATTGGCATGAGTGGGATTGCTGAAGTGCTCTTAAATCTTGGTTACCAAGTCAGCGGATCAGATTTATCTTCTTCGGAAATTACACGCCATTTAAAAACCCTTGGGGCTAAAATTTATCAAGGGCATCGGGCAAGCAATCTTGGTAATTGTGACGTCGTTGTAGTTTCTTCTGCAGTTTCCAGCACCAATCCGGAAGTTCAAAAGGCCAGAAAATTAAAAATTCCGATCATCCCAAGAGCAGAAATGTTGGCGGAACTGATGCGACTCAAATATGGCATTGCTGTAGCTGGAACGCATGGCAAAACGACAACGACTTCTATTTTGGGATCTCTTTTGTCTTACTGCAAGGTCGATCCTACGGTTGTGATTGGAGGCAGGCTCAATCGTTGGGGAACCAATGCAAAATTAGGGCAAGGGGATATCATGGTAGCCGAAGCCGATGAAAGTGATGGGTCTTTTAATCTATTACCGCCCACACTTGCCATTGTCACCAATATTGATAACGACCATTTGGATCATTATAAAAATTTTTCTGAAATTAAAAAAGCATTTCTTACATTTTTAAATCGTATTCCTTTTTATGGAGCGGGGATTGTGTGTGGCGATGACCCCCATGTGAGGTCTATTTTAAAAGACATTAAAAAGAAAGTGATTACCTATGGCTTGGGGAAACGCTGCGATGTTCAAGCGAAAAACATTCAATTTCAGGGGGTTGAAAGTTCTTTTGATGTGGTTGCGCACGGTAAAAAACTTGGAAATTTCAAAATTAAAGCACCTGGGCTTCACAATGTTAGAAATGCGCTTTCTTGTATTATTGCGGCCTTAAAATTAAATTTGCCTGTTTCAAAAATAAAACAAGGATTAAAGCAATACACAGGTGTTCAACGCAGATTTCAAATTCGAGGGCAGCATAAAGGGTTTACGGTTTTAGATGATTATGGACATCATCCCACAGAAATTAAAGCGACACTGGAAACGTGTAAAAAGGTATGGCCGAAACGAAGACTTTTTGTGGCATTTCAACCGCACCGCTATTCTAGAACCAGAGATTGTTTTAAACAATTCACAACGTGTTTTGAAAAGGCAGATTTTTTACTGTTAACAGATATTTATCCAGCAGGGGAAAAAGCGATTCCAGGTATCAGTGGTGAAAAGTTATTTCACGCCATTCATCAAAAGAAAAAAAACAGTGTTTTTTGTTCCAATCGAAAAATTATTTCACATGAAATTGAAAAGCATGTAAGACCTGGAGATGTCGTCTTGACTTTGGGGGCGGGTGATATATGGAAATCAGGAGAAGAGTTTTTACAAACACTTAAAAAGGGACCTTCGCAGCGCGTATGAAATTTAAACTGTTAAAAAAAGAAATCAAAGATTTTAAAGGGAAAGTTTTTTGGGATGAATCTTTAAAGAAATTAAATTCTTTTAAGGTGGGGGGCGTTGCACGTGTTTTAATTTTTCCTCAAGATGAAACCGAACTTTCGTTGCTTTTAAAAAGTGTTGGGAAATTAGACATTCCTTATTTTATTTTAGGCGATGGTTCCAATGTTTTATTGCCAGATGATGTGTATGAAGGGGCGATCATTAATGTGTCGAATTTTAAGGAGTTGAAGGTGCTTGGGGTCAGATCCCCTGAAGGGGATCTGACCCCGGTCTATGTAGGCGCAGGCTTAAGTAAGCAAATGCTTTTATTTTGGAGCGTTCAAAACGGATATGCAGGCTGTGAATTTCTGGCAGGGGTTCCGGGACAAATTGGCGGCGGATTGTTTATGAATGCTGGAACGCATTTGGGCGATTTTAGTAAAATTGTGAAGGAAGTATATCTGATGGATCCAGATGGTACGAAGCGTAGTGTAAAGGTGACGCCTTCTGATTTTGGATATCGTTCCCAAAAATTTTGTAAACCCGGGGTCAGGTCCCATGGGGACCTGACCCCAATTATTCTGGGAGCAACGCTCAATCTTCGAAAAGGAGATCCACTCAAATTAAAAGCAATTGTCACAAAAATGATTCAGGAGCGTAAATCCAAACAACCTTTAAAAATACCGAATTGTGGATCAACTTTTAAGAATCCGCCTGGTAACAGCGCTGGAAAATTGATTGAGGCAGCAGGATTAAAAGGGTTTCAAATTGGAGGCGCCATGGTTTCCATGACCCATGCCAATTTTATTGAAAACGTAGGCAATGCAAAATCTTTGGATATTTTAAATTTAATTTCACATGTTAAAAAGAGAGTTAAAGAAGTCCAAGGCATAGAACTTGAAGAAGAGGTTATTGTTGTTCGATAAGTCCAAAAAAATTGCAGTTGTGTATGGTGGGCTTTCTTCTGAAAAAGAAATTTCTGTAAAAACAGGTAAAGCCATGCTCAAAGCCCTTGAAGAAAAAGGATATGATGCGTATGGTTTAGAAGCCAAACGCGATTTTGTTTCCCAACTCCTGAAGTCCAAACCCGATGTGATTGTAAATGCCCTGCATGGAAAATTGGGAGAAGATGGTGCAGTTCAAGGTGTGTTTGAATGGCTTTCCATTCCTTATACGGGATCTGGCGTTATGTCTTCTGCCATTGCGATGAATAAAATTTTAACCAAACAGGTGGCGCGCCAAGCGGGCATCCTAACCCCCGATTTTATGGTATTTCACTTTGAAAAAAACTCGTTTGAAACATTTTCCAAAAATATTCAAGTGCCTTGCGTTGTGAAAGCCCAAGCAGAAGGATCAACCGTCGGAACTTCCATTGTAAAGCAGAAAGCGGGGCTAAAGGCTGCGATTGATGAAGCTTCGAAATATGATTCTCATATTTTAATTGAAGATTTTGTGGCAGGAAAAGAAATTACAGTTCCTGTTGTCAATGGCAAAGCCTATTCTTTAATCGAAATTGCGCCTAAAAGTGGATTTTATGATTACACTTCAAAATATACCAAAGGTGCAACAGAATATATTATGCCAGCGCGTGTTTCAGAAGAAACGCACCTTGAAGTTAAGCGCATCGCAGTAGAAGTCTATGATCTTTTACAGTGCCGGGGGTGTGCCAGAGTTGATTTTATGGTGGATGCCAAAGGAACGCCCTGGTTTATTGAAATCAATACGTTGCCTGGGATGACCGAAACCAGTTTGGTCCCAAAATCGTGTGCCTATGATGGCTTAGACTTTAATGACTTGGTAGAAGAAATTTTAAAAGGAGCCCGATTAGACCATGAGAAAATTTTATCAAAGTCCAACGTTTAAAAAGCAAAAAAGACTGAAAAGACTAAAGCTTGTTTTCTTTATTTTTTGTTTTGCTGTCATTGGGTCTGGGCTTTTTTTTTCAACACGATTTTTGTTTCATGCCATTGCTCCAAAGGTGAAACAGTCTAAAATATTTCAACTTCAAAACGTTGTGTGTGCTTCGACAGAACATGTCTTGGAGGCAGATTTAAAAAAATATGTGAAGCCCTTTATCGGAACCAATATTTTTGAAATCGATCTCAATCGTTTAAAAACAGAAATTAAAAAGCATCCTTGGGTATTAGATGTGAACGTAACGCGTATTTTCCCGGATCGTTTACGGTTACATATTGTTGAACGTGAGCCCAAAGCCATTTTATCGATGGAAAAACTTTACTTTTTAGATGCACAGGGGAAAATCATTTCTGAAATTCGTCCTACAGATAACGTCAACTTTCCTGTTATTTCTGGAATCACACCACGCGTTTATCAAAAAGGGGAAACCATTTTACAAGCCTATGAACTTTTTCAAAAATATCATGAAAATGTGTATTTAAAAGATTGGCCCATCTCTGAAATTCACTGGAAACCAAAATTGGGGTTTACAATTTTTACATCCAACCCTTCTTTTGAAATTCAAATGGGAAAAGATCAGTTTTTTAAAAAAATGACGAGGCTTGAAAAAGTGCTCAAAGATTTATCACAAAAATCAATGCTTCCAAAACGCATTGATTTGAATTTCACCAAAAAAGCAGTTGTAAAGCTCTCCAAATAATTGTAATCTATAGGAAATATCGATTTTTGCACTTAAAAGTAGTTGAACTTTATAGGTCTCACACATGGCAAAAAAAGGTGATGTTGTTGTTGGCCTTGACATAGGAACCACAAAAATTTGTGCCATCGTTGGTGAAAAAACGCAAACTGGCATAGATATTGTTGGCATCGGTTCATCTCATTCCACAGGTCTTAAAAAAGGTGTTGTCATTAATATTGATAGTACGGTGGAGTCCATCAAAAAGGCTGTGGAAGAGGCAGAGCTCATGGCTGGGACTGAAATCTCTTCTGTGTATTGTGGGATTTCAGGTGGACATATTAAGGGCTTAAATAGTCATGGAATTGTTGCTGTAAAAGATAAAGAAGTCAGGGAAATGGATGTGCGTCGTGTGCTCGATGCGGCCAAAGCCATTGCCATTCCATTGGATCGAGAGGTCATCCATATTATTCCACAAGAATACGTTGTGGATCATCAAGGGGGTATTAAAGATCCCCTGGGGATGAGCGGTGTTCGCCTCGAAGCAAAAGTACATATTGTCACAGGCGCTGTCTCTTCTGCACAAAATATAATCAAATGCGCCAATCGTACAGGATTAAACGTCTCAGATATTGTTTTACAACAAATTGCATCTTCTGAAGCTGTTTTATCGCCAGACGAAAAAGAATTAGGGGTTGCATTGGTCGATATTGGCGGGGGCACAACCGATATTGCCATTTTTTCAAATGGAAGCATTGTCCATACCGCTGTTTTATCTTTGGGGGGGAATCACATTACCAATGATTTGGCTGTCGGGCTTCGAACCGCTTCGCAGGATGCTGAAAAATTAAAAATTAATTATGGATGCGCCATGGCATCCATGGTGAATCGCGATGAAAAGGTAGAGGTTCAAACTGTAGGCCAGAAGCACTCTAGGAGTTATTCAAAGAGAACTATTTCAGAAATTATTGAGCCCAGAGTGGAAGAAATTTTTTCATTGGTGCAAAAAGAAATTATTAAAAGTGGGCATGAAGATTTATTGGCATCGGGGATTGTCATTACGGGGGGCTCTACGCTTTTAAAAGGGATGACAGAGCTTGCAGAGATGATCTTTGATTTACCCGTTAAAAGAAGTGTTCCGAAAGGATTTGGAGGCATTTTAGATATTGTGAGCTCTCCAATGTATTCAACCGGGGTGGGTCTTGTTTTATATGGCGCAAAAGATCATCAAAATGTTAAATTTAAAATTAGGGAGAAAAATATTTACAGGAAGGTAAAATCACGCATGATGGATTGGATTACGGAAATTTTTTAAATGAGAAGGCCTAAACAAAAGGGACACCGTCCCGAGGGACATCGTCCAAAGGAGAAAAACCTTATGTTTGAATTTGATGAAAATCCTACGTTAGGTGCAAAAATTAAAGTGATTGGTGTTGGCGGTGGCGGGAGTAACGCCGTTGAAACCATGATTCGAGAAGGCTTAGAGGGGGTTGAATTCATTATTGCAAACACAGATAAGCAAGCCTTAGAAGCCGCTGACGTCCCAAATAAAGTTCAATTGGGGATGGGCCTTACCAAGGGACTGGGAGCAGGTGCCAATCCAGAAGTTGGAAGAAATTCCGCACTCGAAGATCATTCTAAAATTGCACAAGTTTTGGATGGTTCAGACATGGTGTTTGTCACGGCAGGGATGGGGGGCGGTACAGGTACCGGAGGGGCACCCGTGATTGCCCAAATTGCCAAAGACTTGGGTGCGTTAACCGTGGGGGTCGTCACCAAACCCTTTACGTTTGAAGGCAAAAAACGCATGAAGCATGCCGAAGATGGCATTAAAGAACTCAGACAAAACGTAGACACACTGATTGTGATTCCCAAC
>Ga0155199_1109_pt1 | contig 14352 bp, 19 predicted proteins | sample RifCSPhighO2_02_FD_106167 | JGI IMG/M metagenome (GOLD analysis project Ga0155199, IMG submission 106167) | Deltaproteobacteria bacterium RIFCSPHIGHO2_02_FULL_40_11
ATCTCTTCGGAAATGGATTAATTCAGGATAACAAATACACCGTCATGCTGAGCCCGAAGGGCGAAGCATCCCAGTATTTACCATGTTGAAAGAGAGAATTTTTAAAGTCGTTAGTCCGTTTGGAGTAGACGCTGAATTAAGAATCTGTTTTCTTCAGTTTGCTGGATGGGATTTTGACAACTTTACCATCTTTCCAGACAATTAAAGGGAGGCCTGCTTTTTTATTTTCTCTGACGACCTCCTTAACAGCTTCTTTAAGGGCTTTTTCAGCCATGACTGGAAGAGATTGTTTTAAATTTTTTTTCATCATATAGAGTCACCTTACCATGCTCTTTCTTTGCAATCAAATAGGGTTTAATGCTTGAATTATCAAAGAGAGACCAAGAATCAACTAAGGGATTATAAATATCAAAAAAGTTGTGAATACTTCTTGTAAGGCGACGATGCACATCATGAGCTGGAATATTGTGACCGCCCTTAGCCACCCTCTCCTTGATACGCTCAAGGGCAAGATTTGCATTTGGAATCCAAAGAAAAAATAAATGAACTTCGTAGCCCGTGTTCTTTAATTTTTTCAAAAGTGTGGCATAAGTCTTTCCAGAAAGAGTAGTCTCAAAAGCAAAATCAACTTTCTTTGAAGAATATTCTTGAATTTGGGAAAGTAAAAGCCTTCCCGCTTTAATAGCAACAGTTTGGGGAGAAAAGGGGGCTAATCCTTGAGCAATCATATCTGCATTAATGAAATTTGGGCATTTTACATATTGAGGTAAAAACTCTTTTGCAAATGTTGTTTTTCCAGAACCATTTGGACCTGCAATGATATATAAATTAGACTTTTTCATCACTATTCAGTTTCCGAAGCATTTCAATGTGGGGAATATTATCTTCCAAATACTCTTTCCCAGTACATGTAAAGCCAAAGTTTTCATAAAATTTTTTCAAATATGCCTGTGCAGAAATTCGAATACTAACATTACCAAATGCTTTTTCAATGCACTTCAAAGCCTGTTTTGTAATCTCTTTGCCACATCCTTTACCTCTTATCTCTTGTGCGGTAACAACCCGTCCTATTGAATACTCTTTAAAACGTGTATTAGGTAAAGTTACTCGTAAATATGTAACTAATTTATTCTTTTTCCATCCCATTAAATGCCATGCTTTTAAGTCAAGGCCATCCTCATCTAAGTAAAGACAATTCTGTTCTAACCCAAAAACCTTTTGTCGGAGCGCTAGACATTCATAAAGGTCTTGTGGGTTAAATTTTATAAAAGGAATCCATACCCATTTCATGAAGTTTTATATAGCATAATTCAAAAATTTAAACATCATCCTCAATATTAATAATTATAAATTTTGGCTGAAACCGATGCGCATAGAGTTTGCCAGTTTTAAAGCCCAAGATTCTTCGCTTCGCTCAGAATGACTAAACGATGTCATCCTGAATCAGTTATCAAACGACGAGATCCTTCGGGCCTTCGGTCCTCAGGCTGACGGCGTAGACATTAAGGCGTCACGATAAATCGTAAAGAAGAAGAAAGATACGTATACAAGGGTTCCCAATAGATTCCCAAAATAACAAGGGGTACAGAAAGCGTTACTAAGATGCCGGTCGCTAAAGGCGAAACGTGAACCTGTGTTTTGTCTTGGGGGCGGTCTAAGAACATTTCTTTGACGATGTAGGCATAATAATAAAGTGAGATCACCGTATTTAAGATGGCGAAGATTAAAAGCCAATAATAATCTTGTTCAACCAGGGCCCAAAATAAATAAACTTTTCCAATAAACCCACCCAAGGGTGGAAGCCCGGTGAGTGAAAATAAAAAGATCGCCATCGGGATGGCAAGTAAGGGAGATTTCCATCCCAAGCCCTTAAAGTTTTCAATGTCTTCATTTTTATACGTATTGCCGACAATGCCCACCACAAAAAAGGCACCAAAGTTCATCAGCGCATAAATAACGGCGTAAAATAAAATGGCAACCAGTCCCGAATGATTTAAAACCACAATCCCCATGAGCATATACCCCGCATGGGCAATACTGGAATAGGCCAGCATGCGTTTTGCATTTTTTTGAAACAGCGCGCTTAAATTGCCAAGCGTCATGGTTGCTGCCGAAAGAATGGCAATTAAAACAGGCCAGTTCAAATAAGGAATGGCATCCCATTGGCCAGGTGTTGTGGTTTGATTGCTAAAGACCGTAAAGAAGAAGCGTATAAAAATCGCGATGCCGGCAATTTTTGGTGCTACGGTAAAAAAAGCAGCTGTCGGCGTGGGTGCGCCTTGATACACATCCGGGGCCCACATGTGAAACGGTACCATCGACATTTTAAACCCAAAGCCAAAAAGAATCATGAGTAAAATGGCATACAGTGCGAAAGGTTCCATATAGGCAGATCCTAAAGCGGCACTGATGGAATACAAATTTAAAGAACCTGTAATGCCATAAAGCAGCGAAAAACCGTACAGCAGGGTCCCGCTCGCCGCTGCACCATATAAAAGATATTTTAAAGAAGCTTCATTGGAAAACCTATTTTCTTTTCGAAAGCCGGCGAGCGCGTAAGAAACAATACTCACCAACTCTAAAGACAGATACAAAGCTAAAAGATTAATGGATGCCACCAGTGTCGACATGCCAATCGTGACAGATAAAGTGAGTAGAATAAATTCTGGAAATCGACTTTGATCAATTTCTTTTGATTCATACGCGAAAAGAAGTGTAAATGCCGAAATCACAATAAAAAAGAGCTTAAAAAAGAGCGAAAAATTGTCGTGGCTCAATTGTGATGTAAAATAAAATTGCGGCATGTATTGATACAAAAAACAGGCATCGATAAAAGCAAGTCCCAGGCCTAAAAGCGCTGTAAATAAGGTGAGCGCTCTATTTTTAGAAAGCATGCTGACGACCAAACTAAAAAGTAAGGTTAAGAGCAGAATGACTTCTGCAGAGTATAAAACCAAGTTGAGTTGAACGCTTCCCATTGTTTTTCCTTATGCGGCCTGAATCAAAATCAAAATTTGATCTAAAGTTTGTTTCATTAAATCCAAAACAGGCATGGGGTAAATGCCTAAGAAAACTACCAAGATCCCCAAGGGCACGAGTGTAAAGAGTTCTCTGGCGCTCACATCTTTTAGGTTGATATATTTTTGGTTTAAAGGACCCAAAAATATTTTTTGAAGGGCCCATAAGAAAAAGGCCGCATTTAAAATAATACCCAAGGTTGCAAGCACTGTAATGGATGGATACACTTTAAAAGCCCCTAAAAAGACAAGTGCTTCTGAAATAAAACTGGAAAGTCCAGGGAGTCCCAAAGATGCAAAAAATGCCAAAGAGACAATGCCCGTATAAATAGGCACTTGAACGCCAAGCCCTCCAAAACCATCAATTTTTCTGTGATGCACGCGGTCATAAATGACGCCTACCAATAAGAAGAGCATGGCGGTTGTAATCCCATGGTTAAACATTTGAAAGACAGCACCATTGATGCCTTCAATCGTAAAGACAGACATGCCTAAAATCACATACCCCATGTGTGAAATTGAAGAATAGGCAATGAGTTTTTTAAGATCGTTTCCGCCTTTTTTTTCTGAAAGTGTAATTTGCGCCATGGCACAAAGCGCCCCATAGACAATATTAATGAGTCCAAAGATGGCCAGTGCATAAGAAAACCAATACGTTTCCTGAGGTAAAATTGGAAAACTAATTCGGAGCAATCCATAGGTCCCCATTTTTAAAAGCACACCTGCCAAAATAACAGAAATCGGTGTGGGGGCTTCAACGTGTGCCAAGGGTAACCATGTATGAAATGGAAAGATCGGCACTTTAATGGCAAAGCCAATAAATAAGAAAATGAAAAGCATTTTTTTAAACGCCGCCGCCGAAAGGGCAATACCAAAGAGAGTGAGGTCTTTTACGACAAGTGTTCCTGGCTTTGAAAGTTCTACCAAACTAAACGTATGCGGTTCGCTGTAAAAATAAAAGGCCAGCATGGCAACCAGCATTAAAACAGAGCCAAAAAGTGTATAGAGAAAAAACTTAATGGCGGCATATTCTTTTTTCGGGCCACCCCAAATACCAATCAGAAAATACATGGGAAGCAGCATCACTTCCCAGAAAACATAAAATAGAAAGAAATCGAGCGCGCAAAATACACCCATCATGCCTGCTTCCAACAGTAAAAACATGCAGAGATAGCCTTTCAGCCCCTCTTTGATATTCCAGGAAGCAAAAATGCATAAGAAGGAAAGAAGTGCTGTGAGTAAAATCATGGTGACAGAAAGCCCGTCTGCCCCCACAAAGTAATGAATATTAAATGTGGGAATCCAAGAATATTGCTCCATAAATTGAAGTCCTGCTTCTTGGCGGTCGAAATTTAGGAAAAGAGCAATGCCTAAAAGTAAAGGTAACAGTGTAAATCCAGAGGCTACCCATTTCATGGCTTCTTTTTTGGCGTTGGGAAGGACCGAGATGACGAGCATGCCAATCACAGGTAAAAAAATCATCCAACTTAAAAGATGATGGTAGATAAAATTTGGTAGTTCCATAGTTTTGCTCCTTCTAAAGCATGAGTATCAATAAAATAATACACAGTGCTGCCAATGCTAAAATTAAATACTGTTGTATGCGTCCTGTTTGAATCTTTCGAACTTCCATGCCGCCTTTTGCAATGGAAAGTCCTGTGCCATCCACCAAGGTTTGATCGATGGCGACGTTATCAAAATCGCCTGAATAAAAAGCTGTATTTGAAGTGAGGGGTACCCACCCATCTACAAGCCGGTCGTCAATGACACGGTTATCAAAATGGGCCATAAAATTATTTAAGCGAATAAGCGGTCTGACAACAGTCCATTCGTAAAGTTCATCGACCCAGTATAAATGAACAAGTGTCTGATACATGGATTGAAAACGATGGGCCCAATTTTTTGCAGATAAAACCCCTTTAAAATAAAATAAATAAGAAAGAAAAATCCCCGTACCCGCAAGTGCAATCGATAAAATAACAGTTATTAAATGAGACGCATCATGCGGTGCGTGGCCTAAGGCCTTGAGGCTTCCAACAGATAATCCGGATTGATAGTTTAAGAGCGCTGGTTTTTGAATGATGGCTTCAAACCAATGATTGTATGTAAAAATAAAGCCAAAAGATAAAACACTTAGAATCATTAAAGGAAGCGTCATCGTAAGCGGGCTTTCGTGTGCGTGTGAGAAAACTTTCGGATCTTTAGGTGCCCCAAAGAAAGTCATAAAAACCAGGCGAAACATATAAAACGCAGTGAGCCCTGCTGTTATAAATGCAAAAATGGCAATGAGTGCATGCTGTGGGTTTTCAGTTGCAAAAGATAAAGCCCCCGCCAAAAGCATGTCTTTCGAAACAAAGCCTGAAAAAAATGGAACGCCAGAAATAGAAAGCGTTGCAATAAGGGTTGCCCAAAACGTAATGGGCATTTTTTGTTTTAAGCCCCCCATTTGGCGCATGTCTTGTGTGTGTGCGGCATGAATGACAGATCCGGAACATAAAAATAAAGAAGCTTTAAACGCGGCATGGGTGACCAAGTGTAAAAAACCAGCAACATAGGCGCCCACACCGAGCCCCATCATCATATACCCCAGTTGGGAAATGGTGGAATAAGCTAAAACTTTTTTAATATCGTTATGGGTAAGCGCCATCGTGGCTGCAAATAAGGCTGTAAAAGAACCAATATAGGCAATGAATAAAAGAGCGTCGGGCGTAAAAAAGACAAACATGCGGGTAACCAAATACACACCCGCTGCCACCATGGTTGCCGCATGAATCAATGCAGAAACAGGCGTGGGGCCTTCCATGGCGTCTGGTAACCAAATATGAAGTGGAAATTGTGCGGATTTTCCAATGGCGCCAAAAAAGAGCAAGATGCCCGCTACCGTTAAAAGCGACATTCCTAAAAATTCTCCCGTAAATTTTCCATCTGCAACGTACTGAAACAATTTTTCGTATTCTAAAATGCCATTGGTATTGAAAAAGATAATTAAAATTCCTAAAAACATGCCAATGTCACCAATACGGGTGGTTAAAAAAGCTTTTTTAGCAGCATTGGAGGCTGAGGGTTTTTCAAACCAAAATCCAATAAGTAAATAAGAGGCTAGGCCTACCAACTCCCAAAAAATATAAATGCTAAAAAGGTTATCGACCAAAACCAACCCCACCATGGAAAATGTGAAAAAAGAAAGATAGGCAAAGTAGCGGCTGTAGAGCTTATCTCCTGCCATGTAGCCTATGGAATACACATGGACCAAAAGGCTAACGAGCGTAATCACAACCAGCATGGAAAGGGTTACTGTATCTACGAGAAGTCCAAATTTGAGTTGAAAATCTGGCAGAAAAATCCAGTCCCAAGAAGTCGTCCATTTAAAATGGGGATTATGTTCCCCCAACATGTTAAAAAATAAAACGCACGAAAAAATAAAAGACGTAAATACAGCGCCACAAGACACCCAATCGCCACGTCGATACAGGCGTTTTCCTAAAAAGACCTGGATCAAAAAGGCCGCAAGCGGTAAAAGCCAAATAAGAAGAAGTTTTTCTAGCATTTCATTTCTCCGACATCTTCAATATCAATGGTTTGGCGATTCATATAAATGCGAAGTAAAATGGCAAGTGCCACAACCACTTCGCTGGCTGCGATGACAATAATAAAAAGTGAAAAAATCTGTCCTGAAAGGTCGGAAGCGACATATCTTGAAAACGCAACAAAGTTAATGCCGGCTGCGTTCATCACCAATTCAATGCCCAGTAAAATACCAATGGCATTTCGTCTGGATAAAATGGCAATAATCCCCAACGCAAATAAAATGCTTGAAACGGTAAGATAATGGAACAGGCCGATCGTCATCATTGATGTTCATCCTCAGAGCTTCGTGCAAGAAGAATGGCTCCAATTAAGGCTGCCAATAATAAAATCGAAGCCAATTCAAAAGGTAAAAGATAATCGGTTAAAAATAAGTTTCCAATGCGACTGACGGTATGTGGGAAGATGCCTTCTACAAGCGTCACATTCCAATTTGTTTTAAAAATGGAAAAGACAATAATGCTCAAGATAAAAACGCCTAAGATACTTGGAACAATGTATCTTTTTTGAGATTCTTGAAAGGTTGGGCTATAAATTTTTGGAGACAGCATGACTGCAAATAAAAGCAAAATTAAAATGCCCCCCACATATAAAAGAACTTGTGTAGCAGCCACAAAATCTGCCGCTAAAAGAAGGTACAGGCCTGCAACGCCAAAGAAAGAAATAAATAAAGAAAGCGCGGCATATAAAATATTGGGATGAAAGACGGCCACAAAAGCAGGGGCCACGGTTAAAATTGCAAAAAGATAAAAGATCAAAATAGGCCTCCCAAAAGTTCTATAAACCCTTTTCCTTGAAATAAAACCATCCAAAGGGCGGTTCCGAGTAAGCATATAAAAGCAAAGGGAACCAAAACTTCCCAGCAGAGTTTCATCAGTTGGTCGACCCTGTATCGGGGTAACGTCCAACGGATCCACATCATGACCACCAAAAGAAAGCACGCTTTAGTCATAAAAATGGTGACTTGTAGGGGAATATGTAGGAAGGGCGGTATGTGCGCATAATTTAAAAAGGGTAAGTGCCAGCCGCCTAAAAAAATGGTTGTCGAAACTGCGCAAATCACAAAAGCATCTGCGTATTCAATGAGAAAAAAGATGGCAAAGCGCATGCCGCTATATTCTGTGTTATAGCCTGAAACGAGCTCCGATTCCGCTTCTGGAATATCAAACGGGGTGCGATTGACTTCGGCCAATGCAGAAATGTAATACACAAACGCTAAAATCAACATAAAGGGGTTATGAAAAATGCCCCATTTCATACCCGCCTGTGCATTGACAAGATCCACCATGTTTAAGCTTCCCAAAGCGAGAGCGGCTGTCATCAGCGACAGAGCCACCGGGATTTCAAAAGAAACCACTTGCGCCGCAGCTCTTAAGCCCCCCAAAAGAGACCACTTGTTGTTTGAGGCCCAGCCACTGATAATAACGCCCATCGAAACAAGTGACGTAATGGCAATGAGATAAAAAATACCAATATTTAAGTTTGCAAGAATGAGGTTTTCGGAAAAGGGGATTACTGCAAAAGAGGCGGCCCCACTCATAAAAATAATCATGGGCGCAAAAATAAAAAGTTTTCGATCTGCTTTTTTAGGGATGATATCTTCTTTTAAAAGCAGTTTTAGGGCATCTGCAATCCATTGTAAAATGCCATAGGGGCCTACAACATTGGGGCCAATGCGGGCTTGAATGTCGCCTGCGATTTTTCGTTCCACATAAACGGCAACCCCTGCAAATGGAAATACAAACAAGAAAAGAAGCGCTAAAACAGATAGGGTACTCCATACCCAAAAAGGAAATGTCTGCAAAACAGGCCAGTACTGAAATATGTCTTGAAGCATTTGGGGGAGCGACATGCGTTATTCTTTCTTTTTCGGGCGAACCCAGTTTAAATCGCCTTTATGCCAGGCATAGGCAAAGCCGACGAGTAAAATCCCCACAAAAATGGCAACTTCAATGAAGGCCAGCCAGCCTTGTCCAAAACCAGCTTGCGTCCATTGCTTAAAAATGGATGCAACGGGAAACATAAAGGCAACTTCGACATCAAAAATTAAAAATAAAAAGGCAATCACATAAAATCTTAAATTAAATTGAATCCAAGAAGAGCCCAAGGGAATTTCACCGCATTCATAGGTAGAAGTTTTCTTGTCATCTGGCGCATGCGGGCGTAAAATCTTACCAATGAGCAGCATGAGTGGCACCATGGCAATGCCAACAATCAGAAAAATAAAGATGGTTGTATATTCTAAAAACATGTCGTACAAAAGTACTTTGAGAATTAACGTAGACTGAAAAACATGTCAATAAAGTTCACCCACTTTCAACCCTTTAAGTTACTGAAAATAAAGCTTTTTATGGTTTGTGTGCTTTCTTTTTCAGCTGTCAGTGGACTGGCAGAATCTTTTAGGGGGTTATATGAAAAAGCTTTTCAAAAAGAGCTTCAAATTTTACCCCTCGATGAAGAAAGGGCTCAAAAGTATAGCTGGGTTTTTGTGACAGGGTTTTTAAATGAAGCGGCCGGATGGGTGGGGACGTATTTTGGCGATGAAGTCAAACGCTTGAGAGAGCACCATGTGTCGGAAGATCAAATTTTTGTGGTACGTCCGAGTTCCAGTGCAGCCATCGAAGACAATTCAGAGTTTTTATTTGAAGCACTCCAAAAAATTCATGAAGAAACCCAACTCCGGCTTATGGTGATTACGCACAGTAAAGCGAGCCCCGAAGTTTTATACATGATTTCTCAATGCCCCAAAGAGTCCAATGGATTTATTGAACAGGTTCTTACCCTTCATGCAGCGTTTGGATCGCAAGTGGCCGATCTTTTTGAAGGGGGCAATTTAAAAGAAAAAGATGGGTACTTAGAGTTGCCTTTTTCTCAGCGACTTAAGATTCAAGTTTTCCAATTTGCAAGAAAGTTTTTAAATTTTTGGTTGGCAGATGGCGTTAAGTCTTTAACCTTAGAAGCTGTAGATAAAATTTTTTCACAAGAAGTCATTCAAACTTTAAAAGAGCAAGGCATCCCGATTTCTTTTTTAAGAGGGGCACAAGGGCAAAAAGATATTTCAAGTAGCATGGATGCGACCCATGCTTATTTGAGTCATTTTGGCCCCAACGATGGGATGGTGGTGGCAGACCGACAATATCTTTTGGATGTGGGGACTGATTTAGGCATTTTTGATTTCGATCACGCAGATTCCATCATTGAATGGCCCATCAGCAATGCTTCCAAAGACACACGCTATGCCCTCATGGATGCCATGATGATGTATATGATTCGGGAATGAACGTTACCGTTATCCCCACTCGAAGCTTGTCCCCGCGGAGGCGGGGAGCGGGGATCCAGTGGCATCGATACCTAGTTGAAGTGTGCACTCCCGTCATCCTGAGCGAAGCGAAGGATCTCATGGTTTTTATATCGTCATTCTGAGCGCGAAGCGTGAAGAATCTTAGATATTTTTTGAGTATTTAAATTTATAACGTGCAAGTAAAGATTCAGGTATTAATTTAGGATAGATTCTCAACAAACGCTCCTTTAGTTCACTGACACTGTTCCAGGCATGTTTTTTGGCATCCTCATTAGTAAGATTAGAAAACTTTATTTCTGATTTATCTAATATCTTTAAATAACCTAACTCTTCTCCGCTTTGGCGTGTTAATATCACCGTTTCTTCAATATTGAAATTCTCATTTAATCTAAGGGTTTCTGTTTTTTGACCATTAAGAACTGATTCAATTGTATCGTCTAAAAATGAAATTTTTTTCATAAACTTATATTGAAAGATCTTTCCACTCTATATTATGTGATTCGATTAATTTAATCTTCTTTTGCCTTGTCCATCCCTTAATTTTCTTTTCAGCAGCAATCGCCGATTCAGGATCAGGGAACTCTTCATAATAGGCAAGTTTATCGACATTATATTTTTGAGTAAATCCTGGAATTATTTTCATCTTATGTTCATAAACTCGTTTTTCAATATTGCTTGTAATCCCTGTATATAAAACAGTGTTTCTTTTGTTTGTCATAATGTAGACAAAATATTGCTTCATCCTCATCTCTATATCAAAATTCTGGGTATAAACAACGAGATCCTTCGCTTCGCTCAGGATGACAACAGCACATTTCAGCATGACATCGGCACTATTAGGCCTTGTAAACGCGGGAGGCCTCCTTGGCGTTTCACGCATCGAGATACAGTTCGCCCCATATGATACCTTGACAAGGTATACCTCATTAAGGTATTATATAATGAGTTGAGCAAATAATGGCCATTCAATCCTTTAAAGATGATGTTACTCATGATTTATTCCATGGGATTGAAACTAAAAAAACCGTCAAGTTTAAAGGACTGGAAAAAGTGATTAGGAGAAAGTTGGATATGATTCATTATGCACACAAGCTGATAGATCTTAAAAGTCCTCCAGGAAATAAACTCGAGGCCTTAAAACGAGATTTAGTGGGCTGGCATAGTATTCGTGTGAATGATCAATGGAGGGTTATTTTTCAGTGGTCTGAAAAAGGTCCTCAACATGTTGGGATTACAGATTATCATTCGTAAAAGGAGGAAAATAAAATGCTTCCCAAAAAAAGAAAACCTACTTCACCAGGAGAAATTTTAGATGAAGAGTTTTTAAAACCTTTAAAATTAACTCAAAAGCAACTGGCAGATCATATTGGGTGCGATGTAAAGGTTATTAACCGTATCGTAAATAATCGAACCTCAATTACGGTTCCTATTGCTCTAAAATTGGCTTCAGCATTTCAAACGACCCCAGAATTTTGGCTAAATGCTCAGCGCGTTATGGATCTCTATGAGGCCGCAGAAGAAATGGAAGAATTGCCCGTTCCTATAAAGAAAGCGATTTAATAAAAAGAGATTCTTCGCGGAGCCTGCCCTCGACTCCGATCGGGAGCTCAGAATGACGGGGCGGCGTATCTACTTCCCGCGCAGTTCTTCGTTTACAGGTTCTTTCTGTTCAAATCTGAGATTCAGAAAAACGCAACGTTTTTTCAACAATATCAAAAAAAAGATATTGAGAAATTCCATTGGCTTCATCGTTTAAAGCCATGGATAGGCATCCCCACGTGTTTTCTTTGCTTTTTAATAAATAGGTCATTGTTAATACGCCGGGTTCCGAACCACCCTTATAGCCTGCGTAAGACCAATGAGAGTCTGCACCTACGTGTGCAAAAGGTGTGTTCACCGCAAGTATATCTAAGGCCGTTGGATCATTTAATTTTTCTGTTTTATTTTTGATCCATTTCATGACTTCACACATATCATTGGTTGAAGCAAACCATTCTATTTGGCGGATAAAGGCGGGCTTGTCCATTGGAACACCATTTTTTCCAATCATTTCATTTGGGATAGAACTTAGTTCTTGTAAAGTGGATCTCTTCTCTTTTACCTCTGCTGCTATAAATGCATGTATTTTTTCTAAGGGTAACGCCCATTTAATCTTAAACATTTCCATCGTAGATAAAAAGGGGGTGTTCATTGAAAAAAAACTATTTCTCATATGCGCTAATTGCGATTCAATATAGGTTCTACCAATGATATGAAGCAGGTGATCTGTGGCTGTATTGTCGCTTATAGAAATCATAAATTTCGCGTAATCTTTAATAGAAATACGTTGACCATCTGGCCACGTATGCATGATTCCGGATGGGAGAGATTTCCATTTGGGTTGAATGGGAAATTCTTGTTGCCATGACAAATTTTTTGTTTCAATTTTGTTCAGCAAACTTCCCAAAATATATAATTTAAAACCAGATGCTAATGCTTGAAATTGTGAACCCTGAATTTCATATGAATTTTCTTGAGAAGAATAATTTTTTAACGTTGCAGAAAATAATCCACCTGCTTGTTCACCAACCTCTATTAGGTCTTTCCACGATTTAATTTGAATTTTTCGATCTGAAACCCCATTGAAAAGAAATCCGGAAATCTTATAAGGCTCATTTTCTTCTAAGGCAATGCTCGCTTTAGCAAAAATTTGATTGGTGAGTTCCAAATGAAACCTTTTCAATTTATTGGATGTGTCGGTAAAGTGAGCCTTAGCACAAGAACCAAAATTCAGATAAAGATCTTGAAGTATATCAATCATCATTTCATAAGGTATTTGCTGAATAAATTCAGATGAAAAATAGTCTTCGTAATTAAAAGAGGGAGACTCTTTTATCTGTGTACAAATAAAATTAGCTTTTTCTTGATAATGAGGATCAACATTTTGTGCGTAGACAACCGGATTTAAAATAAAGAAAATCGTAAACAAGAGCAAAATTTTTCTCATAAAAACTATAAAATGCTACTTTATGTTTTAATCTTTAGCAAGTTGCTATCCCACCTTCATCTGTCTATTTACAAAGCATAGGTATAACATTATCAATGTTTTGATCTTTAATATGGCCCATCAGCAATGCTTCCCACGATAAATAACGGTTGATTTTTACCATTAATGGTATTAATATACTTAAGTAATGGCTAAGGCACAGCTTATTTATTACTTTAAAGACTATTTAAATGATGAACACTATGTGCTTGAGCAAAAAATATATAAAGTTGAAGACCTTGATAAGTTTCCAGATGGTATAAAGTATAGTCTTATTCTTTTTGATCGAAAATCAAAGAATAAGGTTTTAATGGATAATCACCATCCTAAAAGTCATCACGTTCATGTAGGGGATAAGGAATTTGAATATCACTTCACAAATGAACCAAAACTTATGCAAGATTTTAAAAAATTTGTTTACCAATATATGGGGGTGAAATTATGAAAAAACTTATCATTTCTATTAAATCGTCTTCTGAGGCTTTAGATCAATTTGCAAAGGCTTTAAAAAAGGCTCGTCAGAAAAAAGGGAACATAGAGCCCCATTATGAAGTAGCCTTTGATAATCGCCAAGACTTTAATAAGTTCTTAAGTAAAATTTATATCTTGGAGGCTATTCAATCGCTTAAACCTCAATCTGTTTATGATTTGGCTATGAAGCTTGGGGTTGACCCTTCCAATCTCAATAAAGTCATTTTATTTTTTGAAGAAATTGGGGCCATTAAAATAAAAGAAAAGAAAGTTAAAGGGAAATTAGCCAAAGTCCCTGTTGTTGATTATGAAAGCATTGAGTTTAAATTAGCCGCTTAATTGTTTAAGTATAAGAGCTGTTGATTACTTCCCGCGTAGTTCTTCATTCACAACTTCTTCAATGGATAACAGATAAAGGAAACGTTTATTTAGGCGTTTGCATTAATGTGAATTAGAGTTCTTAAAAATGTAGTTACGTTAGTTTAATATTTATACTTAATATTATTGATTTTGTGGCTACTTTATAGTATCCTAAGAGTGTGAAATATGGTGCAGATTTCTAAGTTTAGGTGGATTGAGTTTGAATGGGATGAACATAACGTTACCGAACTACAAGGGCATTCGGTAGAACCTAATGAAGCTGAAGCCTGTTTTTATAACGAACATGCAGTTTTTAGAAACAAAAAGAAATCTGGGCGAAAATATCAGACATATAAACTTGTTGGAAAGACTGATTCGGGAAAGCAATTATTGCTCATATTTTTTGTGAAAGAAAAAACAAAAGCCAGATCTTCCTTAGGATCGGTGGCTTTAATCAGAGTCATAACAGGATGGGAGGTATAAAGTATGAAGCAACCCTCAAAAAAAGAACTTGAAGAATTAAAAAAAGAAGCTCTTCAAAAAGAAAATTGGGAAAAAGTTGAAGGTTTTCAAGCAACACGCCCTACCTCTAT
>Ga0155199_1055_pt2 | contig 14351 bp, 12 predicted proteins | sample RifCSPhighO2_02_FD_106167 | JGI IMG/M metagenome (GOLD analysis project Ga0155199, IMG submission 106167) | Deltaproteobacteria bacterium RIFCSPHIGHO2_02_FULL_40_11
AGTCCAAGAAGACCAAGCCCTGATTCATTACTATTTAAATTTATTTACCGCACAAGCAATTTCGCAATATGAAGACCGTACGATCGAAGCCAATCACTTAATTATGCTCCTCTTTGATAAAATAAAAAGAATTGCGCCCATTACAAGCTCCCAAAATATTTCTTTTTTAAGAAAACTCTATTTCAATCCTCCCCATCCTAAAATGCAAGGCAGTCTGATTGGATTTATCCGGCGCGTCCAGGGCATGGAAGGCTTTGAACTCTTACAAGACGTTTATATTGCAGAAAGTCAAAAAGAAAATGGCAGTCTAGAAGTTTTGCGTGTTCTCTTAGAAGATATTTTTACAATGACCGAAACCCAAGATGAAGCATTTAAAGAAAAAATGGCTCTTTTTTTACTGAGTCAACTTTCACATGAAACCCCCGCTATGATTTCTCGGTATTTAGCTATTTTGAAATACAAACCGGCCATTCCCATCCTTCAAGAAATTGTCAATTCACCTGAAACGGATACAAGAGAAAAAATCTATGTCCAAATGGATTTGGCCTACTTGGGAGATCAAACGTTTTTTTCAAAAATTGTCCAAGATACCCTGCAAGGCAATTACAACGTCATCATTGCTGAACGCATTGCCAATGCAGAGCTCATCGACCTTATCGATCCTATTTTAATGCAAGTTTTTACAGAATTTTCAAAAAATGGATGTACCAAAAAGTTTACAACTGGCTTAGCCACGATTGAAATTATTATAAAAAAAACAAGTAACTCTGACATGGTTGGGAAAATTTTAAACTTTTATACCAAGATCTTTCGCCATTGTTTTGATTGCGAAACTGAGCAGTGGATCATGCTTCGCTCTATGGTTCTCATGCAAATCGATGATTATGAAAAAGAAGTGGCTGATTTCATGTGGAATTTGCTTTCGACCGATCGCTTCAGCCGCATATCGATTCGCTTAAAATTAATCCCATTTTTACTCATTCAAAAAAAGGTGTGGGGACTTCGAATGGTGATTTTACTCTTAGCGCACGCCGACCCTAAAATTCAAAAAGAAGCGGAAAGGGCTTTAAAACAAAGAAAAGCAGAAGAAGTACTGCCTCACTTACAAGAATTGGTCAAAAACACACAAGATCCTATTCTGGCTTTTAAAGCCGCACAACTTGTTACCTATTTTACAGGGAAAAAATCGCCCATGAAGCTTAGAAAGTAAAAAAATCTGCCCGGCACGAAGGCAACAGTGGATCATAAATTTATAACCCATTGATATTACATGTATTTAACTTAACCCTGCGCTGGAGAAACGTTTTTTTACGTATATTCTTGAACTTGGAAGCATGATCGGATACTATTAGATTATATGCTATCCAATCATATTAAGTCTTTAATCGAACGCTTAGACCAAACTCAAAAGTTAATTCATAAGTATCGCCCACTGTCGCCTTCTATTTTAAAGAGGCTTCATGAACAATTGGTTTTAGAGTGGACCTATAATTCCAATGCCATTGAAGGAAACTCTCTCACCCTTAGAGAAACTCAACTTGTCTTAAAAGAAGGGCTTACGATTGGGGGGAAATCCTTAAACGAACACTTAGAAGCTATAAATCATAAAGAAGCGATTGAATTTGTCGAAGAATTAGCAAGCTCTAAAAACCCCATTACTGAAAAAGATTTAAAGGATATTCATGCCATTATCTTAAGGAAGATCGATCCCAAATACGCAGGCCGCTACAGAGATGTTCAAGTGCGCATTACAGGTTCAAAACATACACCACCAGAGGCAATACATCTCCCAGAACTTATGAAAAAATTCTGTCATGACACTTTAACTCATTTTAAAGGGCATCCGATCATCTGGGCAGCCTTGGCTCATTTTCATTTTGTTTCCATTCACCCGTTTACAGATGGGAATGGCAGAACGGCAAGGCTTTTAATGAATCTCATTCTTATCAAAAATGGATACCCTCCTGCTATCATCTTAAAGAATGATCGCAAAAGATATTATGTAGCTTTAGAAAAAGCTCATTCTTTAAATAATAAAACAGAGGATTTTATTTTTTTTGTAGGTAGGAGCTTAGAGCGAACACTGGGACTATACATGGAGGTTATTCCGCAAATTAAAGATCAACTTCTTACTTTTTCTCAAGCTTCAAAGCTGTTCCCTTATTCTAAAGACTATTTAAATGTAATGGCAAGACGTGGTGTTATCCCTGCTTTTAAACTCAAACGCAATTGGGTCATTTTCAAGACGACTCTCGAAGAATATCATTCAAAACATGAAAAATAAAAAAACGATTGAAAGGTTTTACCGAATCATAAACAGCACAACCATCCCCAACATATAGATCACAAGCATCGACGCCAAATCCCACTCGATGATTCGTTTTTTATCCGATCGATAAATGAGGCCGGAAATGGCAATGGCTGTTAAAATGCACGCCAGAAGTCCTGTAAAAATATGTGTTTTGGTAACATCTGTAAAAATTGAAACCCCATATTTAACCCCATAAATAACATCCATAATTGGAATAAAAAACATATTACATAAATTGGATCCAAAAATATTCCCCAAGGCCATATCCATAGCCCCCAGTTTTACAGCTGAAATTGAAACCACAACTTCAGGTAAAGAAGTCACAATCGCCATAAAAACCGTTCCCACAAAACTATGCCCCAAAATAAATTTTCGCGCACCCAATTCAAAAGGATAAAGTGCCAACTCATCCGATAATTGCACCAGCCAAAGCCCGGCAAACACAATCACAAGAGACCAGAATGAAAAATAAAGTACTACTTTTTGAAAGGAAAGATGCGACGTATCCAATGGTAAGTGTTCTTCTCTTTCATGATGATATGTTTCATGCTCAAAAATGAGTTTACTTCCATAAAGATATGCAAATGCGATCATCGCGCTAAAAGTATATGCCCAAGCAAAAGGAATGAGATCTGCCAAATAAATCCCACACATGCCAATCGACATAAAAACAATCCCAAACGCTGCCGATAAAACATGCTTATGATGTACGGCTTTGAGTAAAGAGGCCTTTCGCAAAAGGACAATATCAATGATACAAATAATCATGATATTAAACGCATTGGACCCAAAGATATTTCCAAATGCAATATTCGGCGCCCGAATCAAGGTTACAGCCCCAATGCTCCCAACAAGTTCTGGCACAGAAGTCACTGTTGCCAGTAATATTACCCCCACCCAGGCTTTGCTTAATCCCATTAAATCGCCCAAGTGATCGCCGTATTTACACACACGAATTCCGGCATAGGTTACAACAATGGCACTGAGTAAAAACTCTGTTACAAGCGTTAAAGCTGTGGTTGAAATTCCGAATAGTTCAAAAAGCATATGATTGATACGCTACTTCATTTTTCAAGTGGAATGGAAGTAAAAAATTTCAAAATATCTTCTTTCTTTTCTTTGGCATCCCGGTACCCTTGATCGATCAAAGCCCTTAAATAATTGCCCGTAAACAAAATATAGCTTAAAAAGTCTGCACTGCTACGGTCCGTAGGCCCCAAACCTTGAATTAAAAAACTTAAGGTTTTTGGAATTTGTTTTTTAAACGGCAGTGCCAAAACCCCTAAATCTTGTGTGGGTTTAATCACCAAAGCTTTTACCGTTCTCAGTTTTTCTGGATTATTGGGATGCGTTTCAACCAATTCATTAATTCGATTTAAAATACGTAAATCAAAATTTAAGGTATCCAAAAAAACGGTATTATACATCATGCCCCAAATCTGAGAAATGGATGGATAAGTAGAAATCGGTTTGGATTCAATGGCTGAAGACCGAGAAAGATTCACAGCAAAAATCTTGGTTGCCCCCAGCGCAATGGCCGCCGATAACGGCGCATTCATCCGGACCGAACCATCGCCATAATATGCATTTTCCAGTTTTACAGATGGGAAAATTAAAGGAATCGCAGCAGACGCCAAAACATGTTTCAAGCGAATACGGGTACGAATGCCTTCTCTTCTATCTCGCTTCCATTCTTGAAGATTTGCCCCCGGCCAATCTTGAAAAAAGGTAATGGTTTTCCCAGATCCATACTGCATGGCAGACAAACCCAGTGCCCTGACACAGCCACTTTCAATATTATGATGCAGGTGAAAATAATCTTCTTGAATGCGTTTCCGAAGCATTAAATACAAAGGCACGGTATCTAATAAAGATTCCACATGGCGCTGGCGCATGTAACGTCCCAGCGTAAAATTAAATAAAAAATTTCCAACCCCTTTGACCAAATGCCAGGGATCCGTTCGGTAAATATCATCCACACGAAGCGTTTGCCAAAAATTTGTTAACTCATCGATCGCATGGTCAAGCCCCTTATGGGCATTCATCGCCAAATAAAAGGTATTGATCGCACCTGCCGACGTTCCCAACAAAATAGGCGACTGGGGCAAACACTTTAAATCCTTAAAAACATACTTTAAAACACCCAGTTGATAGGCAGAACGTGCCCCGCCACCGGTCAGAAGAATGGCAACCACATCTTTGCTTTTGGAAAGCATCAGATTTATTGTACCAAACCCCTAATTTTATTGACATTATTTTCTCATTTGGCTACACCTTTGAGCCATGTCTACGCTTGGCAAAAAGCTGGATTTTTATGCTTTTAAAATTGTGGTTCCCCTCTTGGGCATTGCCCTTTTGGGGGCTCTCATTTTAGGATACGTTGCTTTTTTCCCAAACAAATTCACAGACGTAGGCTATGCCCCCACACAACCCATTGCTTATTCCCATAAATTGCATGCGGGGGACTTAAAAATTTCTTGTTTTTATTGCCATGGAAATGCTGAAAAAACACACAAAGCAGGGATTCCCTCCACGCAAGTTTGTATGAATTGCCATTCGGTTGTAAAAAGAGACAGCCCAGAAGTTCAAAAAATTATTGATAGCTTTGAAAACAATAAGCCCATTGAATGGGTTCGCATCCACCAGCTTCCAGACTTTGTCCATTTTAAACACAATGTCCATATTCAAAAAGGGGTATCTTGTTTTGATTGTCATGGTAGGGTCGACAAAATGGAAGTTGTTCGGCAAGAAAAACCTTTAAGCATGGGATGGTGCTTTGAATGTCACAGAATCCAAAATGAATTGGTGAAAAGCCCCAGGCTCGAAGATGCCATTGAGCGCGCCACCAAAGATGAAGCTTTTTTAGAACAACTCAATCACAATATTGAAAACTATAAAGGAACCACATGGGTAAAAGGACATGACAGACGCGCTTGCGTCATTGAACATTGTTCTTATTGCCACTATTAATGAATCTATGGAAAAAATCGAACAGAAAACATATTTGAAAAACTTTGATGGGAAAAATGACCCTGTGCTTCAAGAGCATACCGAGGCGACTTCACATCTTTCCCGCCGCAGATTCTTACAACTGATGGGAGCCTCTGTGGCGTTGACCACTGTCAGTTGCAGACGCCCTGTTCAAAAAATTTATCCCTATGTCAAAATGCCAGAGAACTTAAAACCCGGCGTTGAACAATACTATGCCTCAACCTTTTCTTTAAATAACCATGCCTATGGCATTTTGGTAAAAACAAAAGAGGGTAGGCCCCTTAAAATCGAAGGGAATCCAGAGCATCCTTTAAGCCTCGGCGCTTTAGAAAAATTTGCACAAGCTTCTATTTATGAATTGTATGATCCCAACCGCAAACGAAAACCAACGATTTCAAAAAATATCAGTCATTGGGATGCATGGCTTGAACAAACAAAGTCCATTTTAGAAAAAGCAAAAAAAGAAAATAAAGCTGTTCGCATTTTAACAGAATCAACAACCAGTCCCACGCTTCGAAAACTTTTAAAACAGTTTGAAAGCACCTTCCCCAATGCAAAATGGATTCAATACGAACCTTTTTCTCAAGAAAACATCAGAGCATCGTATCAAGCTGCTTTTGGAAGAAGTGAAACCCCAAAACTTCATATCGATCAAGCGAAAATTTTAATTTCTCTGAATGCAGACTTTTTAGGGGGAAATCCAGGCAGCCTTACCCATATTCGCAACTGGTCTAAAAATAGAAAAGTGGAGTCGGTAAAATCCTCCATGTCTCGCCTCTATGCGATTGAAACCTATTTTACAAATACGGGGGCTAAAGCAGACCACAGGCTTTCTTTACGTCCGTCTCAAATCCTTTTATTTTCGCTGCAACTTGCAAAAGCGCTTATGTATAACGCTCATATAAATGGCGATACCCAACTCAAAGCCCTTTTAAAATCTATTCCAGAGCCTCAAAATCCAAGACATCAAGAATTTATTCTAGCCATGGCCGAAGACTTAGCCAAAAACCCAAAAAAATCTTTAATTTTAGTTGGCGACCAAGAATCGAAAGAACTGCACATTGTCGGACATCTTTTAAACCACTTGGTGCAAAGCTATGGCTCTACGATTGATACGCGTGTTTCAACTCCCAGTTTTGAGAATGGCCCAAAGAACCTTGAACCTTTACTTTTTGAACTGAAATCTCAAAAAGTAGACACGCTCATTACGCTTGGGGGAAATCCAATCTATACCTTGGGACAACCTTTTTCAGACTATTTCCAAAAAGTTCCCAATACCATTCGTCTCAGTTTATATAATGACGAAACCAGTCTCGCTTCGACCTACGCTGCCCCGCTCTCACATGCCTTAGAATCTTGGGGAGATGCGGAATCTGAAGATGGGGTACAAAGTTTAATTCAACCCACACTCCACCCTTTGCATGACACCAAAGGTGCAGGTGAAGTTTTGGTCAAATGGTTGGGACAAACGTCTTGGTTAGATGAAATCAAAAAACGATGGAAAGAAGGCGTATATTCAAAAGCCAATACGCTTGATTCTTTCACACGCTTTTGGCAAGCCAGTCTTCATAATGGTGTCGTGCATACCTCGCTTCCCAAAGAAAAATCGTTTCAGTTTCAAACCTCTGCTTTAAAATCTGTTGAAATTCATTCTAAAACGCCAAAATTTGAACTTCAGCTCCATCCCAGTTATACAGTTTACGATGGCCGGTTTGCGAATAATGGTTGGCTTCAAGAATTGCCAGATCCTGTTACAACAATAACCTGGGACAATGCCGCCTGTATGAGTTCAAAAACCGCAAAAAAACTGGGCGTAAAACAAGGAAATCGCATTCGAATTGAAGCGAATCGACAATTTGTAACATTGCCTATTTTTATTCAACCGGGGCTTGCTGAAGATGTCATTACACTGGAAGTGGGCTATGGGCGTACATCGGGTGGAACGATTTTAAAAAATGTTGGCCAAAATGTTTTTGCGTTTGGATCTTCTTTTTCCTACTTCGAAGCAAATGTCACCAAAGGTAAAGGGAAACACAAGTTTGCAATCACACAAGGACATGATGACATGTTGGGGCGCCCCATTGTGTTAGAAGCCTCTCTCGAGGAATACCAAAAACACCCAGACTTTGCCAAACATGCTGTTCATCATCCCCCGCTTAAAAACCTAGACAAAGAATTTGAATACAACGGTCATCACTGGGGCATGGCGATTGATCTCAATTCCTGCGTCGGATGCAACGGCTGTGTCACAGCATGCGATATTGAAAACAATGTCCCCATTGTCGGGAAAAAAGAAGTTTTAAAAAGTAGAGAAATGCACTGGCTTCGCATTGATCGCTATTATGAAGGCGACCGGGAAAACCCAAAAACGGTTCACCAACCCATGCTTTGCCAACAGTGCGACAACGCCCCTTGCGAAAATGTATGCCCTGTAAAGGCCACCACGCATACAGAAGAAGGCTTAAATGCCATGACCTATAACCGTTGTGTGGGTACACGATACTGTTCCAATAACTGTCCTTATAAAGTACGCCGTTTTAACTTCTTTAATTACAATTTAGATATTGAATCTCCGCAAAACTTATCCAAAAATCCAGATGTCACGATTCGTATGCGTGGGATTATGGAAAAATGTACGTTTTGTGTCCAAAGAATTAACCATGGAAAAATAGAAGCAAAACTTCAAGGACGATCACGCATCCGAGATGGCGAAATTGTAACAGCCTGCCAACAAAGCTGTCCCTCTGAAGCCATTGTCTTTGGCGATATGAATGATCCCAATTCCAAAGTGGCGAAGCTTATGAAATTAGACCGAGGGTATCATGTTTTGGGAGAACTCAATACCAAACCTTCGATTACTTACTTGGCTTTAATTCGAAATCCACATCCGAGGCTTGAAAAATGAGTACCCAAGTTTTTGAACGCGCCCAGTTGGTTTTAGGAGATCCCAAGCGATCTGAAATTACAAATCTCGTTTCAGATCCTTTAGAGCGCTTTCCGTCTCGCCTTTGGTTTTTTGCCATTAGCATTACAAGTAGCATGCTTTTATTGGGGCTGATTTGCATTGGCTACAGCCTCTATTGGGGCATTGGCGTTTGGGGCAATAATATTCCTGCTGCTTGGGGATTTCCCATTGTAAACTTTGTGTTTTGGATTGGGATTGGACATGCGGGCACTTTAATTTCTGCCATTTTATATTTATTTCGACAAAGATGGCGAACCGCCATTAACCGCGCTGCAGAAGCCATGACCATTTTTGCTGTCATGTGCGCCGGAATTTTCCCTTTAATCCATGTCGGGAGACCTTGGCTTGCTTATTGGCTTTTCCCCATTCCCAACCAACAAGGCATTTGGGTTAATTTCAGATCTCCACTTTTATGGGACGTCTTTGCAGTTTCTACTTATTTTACAGTTTCTCTTTTATTTTGGTACATCGGACTCATTCCAGACATTGCAACCTTAAGAGATCGAACCTCAAACCCCATTAAAAAAGTAGTTTATTCTATTTTGGCACTCGGCTGGCGAAGTTCCCAACGCCATTGGAAACATTATGAAACGACCTATTTAATTTTTGCGGCTATTTCAACCCCCTTGGTTTTGTCTGTCCACTCCATTGTAAGCTTTGACTTTGCAGTTTCCATTGTCCCTGGCTGGCATACCACCATTTTCCCTCCTTATTTTGTGGCAGGCGCCATTTTTGGGGGCTTTGCCATGGTTGAAATTTTATTGGTCCTGACTCGAAAACTTTTTAAACTTGAAAATATTATTACCCTCACCCACCTAGAAAACATGAATAAAATTTTACTCGTTGCCGGCATGATTGTAGGCTATGCCTATTTTGTAGAATTTTTTACCGCCTGGTATTCCGGAAGCACCTATGAAATTTTTGCGTTTATGAATCGCGCGTTTGGGGCTTATGGCTGGGCTTATTGGCTCATGGTTTTTTGTAACGTCATTGCAGTTCAAGTGTTTTGGTCGCGCTCCATGCGAAGAAGTATCCCAGTCATGATTACGGTTTCCATTTTAATTACCATTGGCATGTGGTTTGAACGGTTTGTAATTATTATAACATCGCTTACCAAAGATTTTCTGCCCAGTTCTTGGGGTATGTATTACCCAACTTTTAATGACATTGGGATTTTTATTGGAACCTTAGGATTATTTTTTACTTTGTATTTACTCTTTGTACGCGTTTTGCCGGCAGTCGCGATCAGTGAAATCAAAGGGGTCATGAAAAATGCGCATCCCAGAGGAGAAGTAGACGATGTCTAAAGCATTGGCGTGTAATTTTAAAAGTAGCAACGAACTCCTGCGCGCGGTTAAAAGCGTTTCGAAGGCGGGCATTCAAAAATTTGATGTTTTTACGCCTTATCCCCTCCATGGTTTAGATGAACACATGAAGATTCGGTCTTCACATATTCCTTGGATAGCGCTCTTTTTTGGGCTCTTGGGAGCAGGGCTTGGCTATGCGCTTCAGTGGTGGACACTGGGAATTGATTTTCCCATTAATATCGGCGGAAAACCTTATGTCACTTGGCCTGCTTATATCCCCGTTACATTTGAAATGGGGGTTTTAATTTGTGCCTTGGCCACGTTTGTTTCGCTTTTTGTATTTTGTGGTCTCCCAAAATTTTCATCTCCTTTGGAGACAGATGAATTTGCAAAGGCTTCCACAGACGATGAATTTTTACTCTATGTCGAATCGAAAGATTCAAAGTTTAATGAATCAGAACTTCGAAAAATATTTGAAGCGTGTCATGGGCATGAAGTCCGATGGATTGGGGGAGGAACTCATGCGTAAGATGTGTTTCATTCTGCTTATGCTCACAGCCTGTGATCCCACAAAGCCACCGATTGAAATCATTCCCAATATGGATCGACAAGACATGATAAAGCCACAAGCAGAACCGCCCAGACTTCCTGTAGAAGGCACCATTTCCCGAGGCCACATGCCCTATCCTTACCCCAATGACCCGGAAGCCGCTGGCAGAAATTTAAAAAACCCACTTCCTCCATCTTCCGACATCGTTCATCGAGGACAATTTTTATTTAATGCCTATTGCCTCCCCTGTCATGGCGCAGATGGCAAAGGACAAGGCCCCGTTGCCCAAAGAGGATTTGTCCCTCCGCCCAGTCTCCATACAGACCGCGTTCAAAAATGGCCGGACGGACGTATTTTCCACATTATGACAGAAGGTCAAGGCATTATGTCTTCTTATGCAGGTCAAGTAGATCCTATCGACCGCTGGGCCATCATTCATTATATTCGAACGTTACAAAAAGTAGAGAAGCAAGGGAGTGAATCGTAATGGCATCACACTTAAAAGAGACAGACTTAAAAGCATCTTCTGCTGCCATACAATCGTTTCAAAAAATTATTTATCCCTTTGTGGGCGCATCTACATTGGCGCTTATTTTTGCGGCCTTTTCTAATTTTGAACGAACTCTTTTTAATTACCATATTGGGTTTACGTTTATTGTCAGTATTGCTGTGGGAGGATTATTTTTAGCCATGCTGCAACAGGTGACCAATTCTGGGTGGTCGATTGTTATTCGCCGTGTGCCAGAAATGTTTTCTCACCTCATCCCATTTGGGTTTATTTTAGTGATCCCCATGTTTTTAGGGCTCAATACTTTATTTGAATGGTCCAGACCGGAAGCCCTTGCCCACGATCCTTTGCTCATGCATAAAAAAACATACTTAAACGATACTTTTTTTATTTTAAGAACGCTTTTCTACTTTTCTGTTTGGACATTTCTATATAAAAAAGTGGTCAGACAATCCATCGCACAAGACCATAAAGGAACGGCTGCACTTACCCAAAACATTGCCAAGTGGTCGGCCATTGGGATGGTTCTTTTTGGGTTTACGATTACATTTGCTGCAACGGATTGGATTATGTCTTTAAAAGCCCAATGGTTTAGTACGATTTATGGCGTGTATTATTTTTCGGGAATTTTTGTCGCTGTTTTAGCTTTTACGATTATTGTGATTTATGCACTTCAAAGCGTGGGATATTTACACGTCATCAATAAAGAACACTTTCACGACCTTGGAAAATTGCTGTATGCCATGAATGTGTTTTGGGCTTACATTGCCTTTTCTCAATACATGCTGATTTGGTATGGCAATATTCCTGAAGAAACCGTGTTTTTTGCAGATCGCCTCAAAAGCAATTGGCCCGACATTTCGCTTCTTTTAATCATTGGCCATTTCATCATTCCATTTTTTATGCTCATGTCGAGGCATGCCAAACGCAATACATTTATTTTACTTTTTAGCGCCATTTGGCTCTTAGGCATGCACTATGTGGATTTGTATTGGCTTATTTTACCCAATTTTACAAAAGATTTTGCCCCCCTGGGGTGGATTGAAATTACTGTTTTTGTTTGGGCCCTCTCTATTTGTTTTTTACCTGTTTTATATGGCCTGAAAAAACATGATTTAATTGCACACAAAGATCCCAGAATTCAAGAATCGCTGGAGTTTCATCAATTATGAAAACGGTATTCAATTGTTTGATTGTTTTGATTGTCCTCATCGCTTTTGTGGGTGGCGGCGCTTGGCTGACACATAAACTTACACAACGCGCCCATGTAAAAGAAACTCAAAAAGAAGAAGCGAAAAAGAACTTAAAAGTTTTTCAATCTGAATTTAAAAAAATAAACTATGAAAAATTAAAAGAAATCATTCATGCGCAACATAAAACCACTGATTTACCTCTTTCAACGGAAGACCTTCAAAAAAGAACACTTGCTTTAGCTACCCTAGAAAAGAAATATACAAAAACGCATGAACTCTATTCTTTAAAATGCGCCCAGTGCCATGGAAAGCTCGGCCAAGGCGAGATTACGATTTCCAATATGGCAACACGCATGCAACCGAGACCCTCGCCTTATCAAACCCCACCCCTTCGAAAAACGCAGGTGTGGCATTCCAGTTTTTCAGTTTTTGTTCAAAGTGCATCCAAAAAAAATAGCCTTCATTTGGAGCCTACAGGCGTAGAAGCCATCGACAAGCGTACACTCCAAGACCTACACATGTATCTTAAGTCGCTCACCCAATAATTTGTCAATTTACAAGATCTGGCTATAATAAAGGTATAGTTTATAGAACGTTTTTTAATGTGATTTTAATCTCTACTTTTATGAAAAAAATATTTTTATTCTCATTTATTATTTTTACCCTTGTCGCCTGTGCGCCGCCGGCAGCAAAAAAACAAACTGGGACAGGAACATCCTTAAATCAAAATCAACCCACAATCACAGATCCACCCATAACTACAGATCCTCCGCCGACTGAAGATATCCCTTCTGATGAGACAGATAATGACACAACGCCGCCTGAAGATACCCCAGCGGATGGGACAGACAATAATAACAACACGCAACCTACCCCACAATTTACAACAAAAATTATCTACGAATCCTATCGTACAGATAATATTATGCAAAATGGAAAACTCATGATGATGAATGCCGATGGTTCTAATAAAATAGAACTGGTGTCAGACCATGGTTTTTCAATGGGACGACAAGCCAACGCCAAAGCGTCTCCCAATGGTGAATATATTATTTTTTCAAGTCCAAAAGAAGGATCGGAAGAAGTATGGCTATTACAGTTAAATACCCGAATCATCAGGCGTTTGAGTTCATTTAACGACTCTTCTTCCTGGCTAGAAACAACAGAATATGCCCCTTGCAGTCATGATGATCGAAACAACAAAGATTGTTTTAGCTGGTCCTTTGATAACAAAGAAATTGTTTTTAGTGTTCAACCGCAATTTAGAGGCTTCTCCTCAAGCGAAAAAACCTATGGCAATCAAGAGCTCTATAAATTAGATCTAACACAAACGCTTCCGACTCCCATAAAATTCCAAAATCAACCCAATGCAAATAATATAAATCCTCAATTTTCTCCAAAAGATAAACAAATTGCTTTTGTTTCAAGCAATATTTCTAATCCCTCTTTCGAAACCGAAACAAGATACGACAAACTCCTCCTTATCGATCTAGATGGACAGATACAAACCCTGGTAGAAACAAATTCTATGGGCTCTATCCAGTGGTCTCCAGATGGAACAAAGATTGCTTTTGTTCAAAGCATCCCAAATACACAGGATCGGAAAGCTTCATATATCGATCTTCAAACCCGGCAAGTTCACATTTTGGGTGAACAATTTCGCACACAAGTTTCAGATGGTGAATCCTCCTGGTCTCCTGATGGGAAATATATTATTTTTATTTCTCAAACCCCTGAACAAATTTTAAACGCAGATAGCAGCCTAAATATTTATACTTTATCGAACCAAAGTTTAACAACCATTATAGGATTAGAAAAAGGCATTAAAAGCGCCATTTCCTGGCTCAACAATTCCGAAGTCATGTATCGCTCTTATACAAGTACAGGCAATTTTATATACAAAACTTCTATCACCACACCACACCCCCAAAAGCTCACAGATATCTTAAGTGACTTACCAGGTATTTTGCGTATACCTTTACCCTTGCCCTAACGTTCGATTTGTTTTTCTTTTTAAGACGGCTTGTTCCAAAAAGTGAATCATTGCGCCCGCAACATCTGTTCCGGTTGCTTTTTCAATCCCCTCCAGGCCAGGTGAAGAATTCACTTCCATCACCAAAGGGCCATGGCTAGACCTCAGTAAATCAACCCCTGCAATATTGAGTTTTAAAGCATTGCTGGCAGCCACTGCCACCTTCCGTTCAAGCGGTGTAATTTTTACCGGTGAAGCTTTCCCCCCTTTATGTAAATTAGATCTAAAATCACCGTCCGCGCCTTGTCGCTTCATGGCCGCGACAACTTTTCCACCCACCACCAAACACCGAATATCTGATCCTTTGGCTTCCTTGATAAACTGTTGCACTAAAAAGTGGGCATCCAATTCACAAAAAGCATCAATCACACTTTCAGCTGCTTTTTGGGTTTCTGCCAAAACAACGCCCTTTCCCTGCGTCCCTTCTAAAAGTTTAATGACCAGGGGGGCGTTTCCCACCAATTCAATCAGGCTATCTGTCATCTTGGTCGAAT
>Ga0155199_1090_pt2 | contig 14317 bp, 15 predicted proteins | sample RifCSPhighO2_02_FD_106167 | JGI IMG/M metagenome (GOLD analysis project Ga0155199, IMG submission 106167) | Deltaproteobacteria bacterium RIFCSPHIGHO2_02_FULL_40_11
CTTCGCAGATGAAATTGAAAAAACACGTAGACCGGCATCTCTTTAACCCCGTGACCAATATTCGACTGGGGGTAAAATACTTGGCACATTTAAAACAACGGTTTGGGCACAATCAAATGCTTTATTTATCCGCCTACAATTGGGGGCCCACACGCATCCGAAATCTATCTCAAACAAAAGCTTTAAGCTGGGATCATTTGGGCTATGCAAAAAAAGTTTTATCCGTATACGACCATCTCAAACGCCGCCAAAAGGTTTGGGTTGCTAAGCTGAGTCCAAAACTTCAGGCAATGCAGCAGTAAAAAACATTAGACAGCCTCCTTCTGCGACCTTGATAGTTTAAAGCATTGATTTTACTGAATTTTTTAAATACCTACTCAAAACTGCTCAATTACTATACATTTCTAACGCGCTTCTAATCTAACGAAAACAGTCTAAAAACCCTGTTATTTCATGGCATTAAGCTGTTTTTTGGGAAATGGCACACGGGTTGCACATATATTAAGTAAAAGGTGTTGTTGTCATCCTGAGCCCGAAGGGCGAAGGATCTTAAAAATAAAACGGGGTGTTGTGTATATGAAAACGTATCGATTTAAAAATTTAATCTTAATTGGAATTGTAGGCATTTTTTCAATGGTTCAATTGGCATGCGAAGTGCCTTGGGAGAAAAAGCCCATTGATGAACCGAATCCGTATTCAAATTTTGGGGCTTTGGCGCCCGATGATCCAGACTTAAAAATCTTAGTTCAAACCAAAGAAAAAGTTTCGTGGATTGGAAATCGCGAAGTGAAAAGACTCAAAGTTATTACAGAGCAAGAATTTGATTCTAAAACAGGCTATATCTTTATTGGGCGTGTTTACGATGAACCCCGCAATGGTTTTTCCATGCCTGTGTATGAGTATTTTTTATCAGAAGGGTCTTTTGCCCAGACCCAGATGCAGGGGCAACCTTATTATATTCAATTGGCGTGGGGCTTTCGCGTGGATGTTCAAGAATGTGTTTCACCCTATACCTATAATCCATATGTTGATATTGTTTGTCCTGTTGAAGGCAATAATATTTCCAAAGAACCTTTATTTTATAGTTATGGCATTGAAAACCCAGGAGCAGGGATTTATCAATTAAACCAATATGGTTCCCAGGGACAACCCATTTATTCTTTAAATGGCAATGACGTCACAAATTTTTATAGTACGCTGTCTCAATTTTATGGTCCCATTTTAGATATTAATTTGAACACATTGGAGCTTTATACGGGCAACCTCGAAATCAATCAGCATCCATTGAGCAATCCTTCGCATATTTACATCTATGCGCCGACGCAAAGAGATATCGATCAGGGCCGGTATTAAAAATTCGTTTTTTACCCCTAAAAGAGGTGATGATTTCCCCCAATCCCCCTCATCACCTCTTTTTTCTTACCAAAGTGATCCAGCAGAAACGGTCAGGCCTTGCAAAAAACGTCATTTTGCGTTTTACAAAAAAACTTTAAAGTAACAATCTGCGTCACATGTAACCCTTTGAAATAACTTGTCTATTTTGTGTTCTCAGTTTTGACCCATCCCCAATCTGGCGGTATACTAAAAGTAATTAAGTCATCCTGAGCGCGTAAGCGCGAAGGATCTATGAGGAGGTGGTACGTATGCCGATGGCAAGAAGCTTATACAAATACTTAAAAGGACATCATGTGTCTTATAAAAATTTGAGATGTCCCACAAATTATTCAGCACAGCAATTGGCGCATGCCAAACATATTTCTGGCTACGATGTTGCAAAAACTGTGGTGTTGAAAACAGACGATGGTTTTGTGGTGGGCGTTACCCCAGCCTGTTATCGTGTGGATTTTGGAAAGATGAAAAAACTTTTGGGAACCCAAGAACTTCGTTTGGCCACAGAAGCTGAAATTCAAAAATTATTTCCAGATTGTGAATTGGGGGCCATGCCGCCTTTTGGAAATATTTACAATGTGCCCGTTTATGTGGACCAGCATCTGAAAGAAAATAAAGCCATTGTCTTTGCAGCAGGGTCTCATACGAATGCGATTCAAGTGAAGTACGGTGATTTTGAAAAATGGGCGAAACCTAAGCTGGGCGATTTTTCAAATCCACTCAGCTAGCTGAGTGTGGCGATGGTTTCAATCTCAATGAGCACATTTTTGGGAAGGCGAGAAACTTCAACCGCTGATCTGGCCGGTGAGTTTTTTCCAAAATATTTTCCATAGATGTCATTGACGGTTACAAAATCATCCATGTTTTTTAAAAACACGGTGGTTTTTACCACATGCTCCAGGGTGAGTCCTTTGGCTTCCAAAAGACCTTTGATATTTTCTAAAACGCGTGTGGTTTGTTGAACAATGTCTTTACTTTCAATGAGTTGATTTGTTTTTGGGTCAATGGGAATTTGTCCAGAACAAAAGAAAAGTCCGTTGGTTTCAACAGCTTGACTATAGGGCCCAATGGCGCTTGGGGCATTTGGCGTTTGAAAGGTTTTTTTATCCATATAGAATGAGGTATACTTAAAATGATGGGGTCTAAAAATCAAGGACAAAGTACTGTAGAGTACGTTTTAATGGTGGGGCTTGCCATTTTTACCGTATCTTCATTGGGACTGTATTTTGCACCCGAAGGCTCGCCCTTTGATCGGGCTTTAGACACAGTGAAAGAACAGATAATTAGCCGTGTTGCGGGGGGGAAACTGGTTTCACATTATAAAAAAGATGCGCTCCCCGCTGGCCAAAGTGGTGGCCCAGGGGCTTTCCCCTCTGGTTCTGGGGGAAGTGAGGGGCAAACGGCACACCTGGGCGGGAGTGGCTCCGCAGGCGGTGGTATGGGCGGTAATGCGGGGGCCACTGATATATCCCAAGCACAAGGAGGTGGCTCTGCACCTCAGTTTTTAGGACAAAGCGGAAGCGGAGGTCGTGGACAGGGCGCCTTGGGTGAAGCTCAAAGTGGCGAAGATATGGGAACAGGAAGTACCGTGGGCGGGGGATCGGTTCGGGCCAAAGAGAAAAAGACAGACAGCGGGTCCTTTGAATCTCAAAAAGAAGAATCTCCTGAGGCTCAAAAAGAAGAAAAGGGCGCTTCAGGGAGTGCCTACTTATATGGAGAGGAAAAAGCCTCAGAAAAAACGGGCGTATCCATGAACTGGATGAAATATTTTTTAATTTTACTCATTCTTATTTTAATCTTCTATCTTTTGTTTCAAGTTTTTTCTGCCTCAAAGCAAGGGCGAAAACGTTAAGCTTTCCCAGAACTTTTCCGATAAGTAATGTATGAAAAAAATACTTCTTTTCTTTTGTTTGGGCTTTTTTTTAGGGGCATCTTTCGCGCAAGAAGCACCTCAAAATCATATTTATACGTATCAAACAATATTCGACTTACCGAATGGCTTGCGCCAAAAAGCAAGTGTCTTAATCGATGAAATCAATGGAAAAATAAAAATACGTTTTTTAAATTCTGAAGGTGAAATTGAAAGAAGATACGACACCCGAGATCACGGTGTATTTGGTCCAAAAAGTAGCGCTGTTATTGACCAACAAATGGAGCATGCCTTTGTGGTTCGAAAACAGGAAGGTCAATGGGGTGTGCATGTGATGTCTATGACAAAAAACGCAGAAGGGAAATTTCAATTTACGCCCTTTAATCAAGCCAACTTAACAGAGGAAAAAATCATTCCATTGGCAAAGTTTATAGGGAAAGATCACGTAGGAAATCCTGTGGAAGCCTATTTTAACCCCTGCGAAAATCAAATTTCTATTTTAAAAAATGGGGCATCTGTTTTAACCGAAGATCTTTTCTTACAAGGAAATGAATTTACAGGAATTCGAACAACGACACCGTCAGTTCGAACGGTTTTTAATTATGACTTAAGCTATCGAAAAGTGACAGATGAAGAAGAAGATGTCAATGGCATGTACCGAGCAGGGATGGCTTGGGACAGCGATCATGCCAATGAACTTCGACTCAATTTACCTAAGCAAGAAGGAACGGCCATGAGTCCTTTTGATAAAAAATTCGAAAACACAGATAAAATTGTTTTAAGATCCCAAACCCCAGTGGACTTTAATGATTGCTTACAAGAAAAATTAAGGGGAGCAGAAAATATTGTATCTGTTCGCAGCGAAGAAGTACGTGTTCAAATGAGCTGTCCAGCTGGACAAGAAGATTTGTTTCGGGACATGGAAGAAAGGGTTCGGCAGATGCCTGACCCCATTCGCAGACGCTATCGAGACCCAGACGATGCCTTTGATAGTGGATTTTAAATGAGTGCTTAAAAAATAATCAGTATAATTTCATTTTCAGAATAATATAAGTTATTGAAATAACTCATGAAATTAACCTATCCATAAGTGAAACTGAACAATCTTTACACATGTCATTTCTGTCGTTTCAAACGACAGTTTTTTACAAATCAGTAATTTCTAGGGAATATCAAGTACTTACAGTTTGGTGAAAATTTAGGCATACATTTTGCTTCTATACCGAAACGTCCTGTTAAATGTTTGCAGGATTTGTATCAAAAAAGGGGGAAATAAGACCATGACACAAAAAATATATTTAAAGACTTTATCGATTTCGATGGTCTTGGGGATGGGGTTACTGACGTCGCCCATTATTGCAGAAGAACTTTCACCGATGGAAATTACATCTGCAAAAATGGAAAAAGTGGTTCAAGCGAGTATGCCACAAACGGTGCCGTCTCAGCCACATGACAGTCGAATTGGATTACGTGTGACACCACAATTTGGGTTTTTAGGTTCTGCCGATGGCAATCAGTATTTACTGAATAAATTTACATCCGGCGTTTCTACGGAGCTGACATTGTCGCCCAATGTTTCCATTGAAGGCGTGTTTCGATATGCAAGATACAACGTTCGGCCAGACATTGCAGTGAACAGCACTGCCAGTGGATGGACGAGCAATCAATTTATCCCAGGGCAAAGTGGGCAAGGAAGTATCACACCCATCGGCGATATGCGCCAAATTACCGTGGGAGCAAATTTGCGGTACGAACTTTTCCCACATTCAATTATGACGCCTTTTATTGGGGGTGGATTGGCTTACTTTGATAACGAGTTTATTTCAAATGGATATATGCGTATGACACTGCCACAACATGTGTACGGTGCAACGATCTTAAGTGGGATGAAGCTTCGATTGAGCCGAGAAGTGGCCTTGGTAGGGAGAGCTGAAGCAGGCCAGCTTTTGAATAATAAAAATGGACGGATTTATTGGGGGCAGCCGTATGGAGATGGCTCAAGCCTGTATCCAAACACAAGTTTTCGATCCTATGACCAATACTATGTGATTACAGCAGGGGTAAGTTTTGGAATATAAACATTAAACGCGATTCATAAAAGTTAAATCCTTGTGGCTGGTGTCATAAGGTAAGCAGGTAGCGCGAAATTTAGGGGGGTAGCGTTACCTGCTTTTTTTTGCCTAGAATTTGCGCTTGACTCTCTTCCTAAATTTGTTACACCCACCCCGAATGTTTCGTTTTTTCAAATTTTCTTTATGTTTCATCCTTCTTACCCCATCTGTCATGGGACAAATACGACATCACATTACCTTAAACCCCAATACAGAAATTTCTCTCATTGATTTGGTTCATGGGGAAAAGGCGTCGGACAATCAAAGACAAACTTTTTATTTAGGGCGACTGGTCTTAGAAGCACAATCAAAATTGATTTTAGATCGTGATATAACGATCGATGCACAAGAAGTCATTTTAAACCCAAAGTCGGTGATTGAAACCCATGGGCATCATCTCATTTTAAAAACACAAAAACTAAAAGCTGTGTGGTTTGACCCAGATCAAATTAATTTATCCGAACACGATCGTAAGCAGTCGATGGGCGCCATTGACTTAAGGGCGCACACTCTGGTGAGAGATGGAGACCCTGGACAAAACGCAAAGCTTCCAGGCAAAGCGGGTAAAGACATGGTTGTTACGAATCCAAATGGTCGAAATACAGTCTTTGGATTTCGATTTGAGCTTGCACAGCCTGGCATGGATGGTGTTTCTGGGACAGCGGGGTTGGCAGGAAAAGATTCTGGCGATTTTATTTTGTATGTTCCCGAGTATACCGGTTTATATGTTTTAGCACGTGGGGGAAGCGGTGGAAAAGGCGGAGATGGTTCCAAAGGGGGGGCTGGCGGAAATGGCTCTGAACAAGGCATTACGCTTTATTATGAAAATGAAGATGGAAATGGAAAAGGGGTAGATGCCTTTGTGATTTATCCTCCCAATACAGGTAAAACCATGCAGGATGGTGAAAATGGTGGACGCGGCGGTGATGCCGGCTCAGGGGGGCCAGGGGGCAAGGGTGGAAAGATTCAGATTGTGTATTCCAAAAAAGATGTCTCTAAAGAAAATATTACAGCATTTTATGAAATTGAAGGCGGCCAAGGGGGTAATCCAGGAAAACCAGGACTCGGAGGAGATCCGGGGCGAGGGGGTTCGATTTCTGAAGCGATTCAGTTTGGATCGAGTTGGCGACAGTCATATGGGAACCAGGGGCAGCCTGGGCGTCTAGGTCAGAGGGGACTTCCAGGTGACAATGGTAGAGATGGAAAAGTTCGGATCGTATCCGGGAATATAAACAATAATGACGATACAAATCCTTAAAACTTTTACACATGTTTTTTGTCTTTTGATTCTATTGGGATGCGGGACGTCTTCGCAAGAGGCTTCGCCAAGTGTCACCGAGATGAACCTAAGTTTTTTTGAGACCTCGCAGGCGAAAAGTTCCGAAGTGACATTTTACAAGTTTTCTTTTTATGCTGAGAATTTTGAATACACGACAGAAAATATTTCACGTAAAAAGTATAAAAAATTTTCTTTTCCAGAAATTCCTTATACAGATGCGTTAAAGATTATTGTGTATGCGCTCAACATATCTGGGGAGGTGATTTGTTCGGGAGACACAGTGGTTGATTATTATCCGGACAGACAAACGCCGATTCAAATTGAATTGAGGTGTGTATGAAGATGTTAAAATATGGGATTGTTTTTTTATTTGTCTTTGGATGTGGCGGGGAATCGAATTCGCCACAGTATGACTTCAATGAAAGACGAAATGACATTACTTCTCCAACTGTCGTTTTCCCTGTTGAATTGAATGCGACAGGAAGTTTGCGATTATTTTCAAATCGTATGACAGATTGGGGGCAAAACGATTATCTTTCGATTTACGTGAATGACATTGATACAGACGATGTGCGTCAATACAAAGTGAGCTATAATTTAAAATTTGAAGATGAGAATGACACTGTTTTTTCATATCCCCAGCCGTTGCTTCATTTTAAAAATAATGAGTGGCGTTTGTATTTTAACACCAAAACAATTGGGCCGAAAATGACAGCCACATTTTTTCAAACACCCGTTACGCTCTTTATAAAAGCATCGGATGGCAAAAATGCGCCAACAGAGGCACAAACCAAATTTAAGCTCGAAAATAAATCGCCAGATATCCTGTTAGAAGCAGATCCGATTGAGATTCAAATTCCGTTTCAGTTTGTATCCTCTGAAATGGTGCAAAACATTCAAAACCAAAATCTTTCAGAATCGAAAGTGGTCCACTCGTTTTTATTAAAAAATCAAACAGATGTAGATTTCTTTGTGAGCATTGATTTAAGCGGAGCCTTAGAATATGAGGCACAGTATCGAATGATCCAGGAGGAAGGAACCGATCTCAAATCGTATTCACGCTATTCCAAGACATATAAGAGAATTCCTTTAGAACTTGAAATCTATGAAGTGAAAAATGACCAATGGATCAAGGCTCAATCTGTTTTAGATAAGACGTATAAGCTTCCCAGCCGAGAGGATTCAACGATTTTGATGATTCTTTTAAAAAGTCGATTTGCATCGTATCAGGGGATAGAAAGCGATGAAGACATATCGAAAACTTATCCGGATGTGAATCAAAGAATGGATACCCTATTCGTAAAAGGGCAACTCTATGTTCACGTTTTACCCTCTTTAGAATCTCGACACCCGATTTATGATCTCTCTTGCTTTGAATTTAATCCGATTCAATTTGTTTCCAATTTTGATCCCAATTCTGTAAAATAAATTTGATGAAAAAATATGTCATTCTGGCCTGTGTATTTCTGATTTCAGCAAGCGGGCATGCCGAACTTTGGAATGAAATTGTGGCGCAATATAACGACCAGGTTATTACCCTTTGGGACATTCAACGTGAAATTCAAGTGCAGCGCGCATTCAGCAAAAAAGATTTAAAAGCGCCCATTGAAGAAAGTGTTGTTCGTCAAGCGATCCGCACAAAAATTATTGAAGAATTGGTTCTGGAAGAAGCCCAAAGCTTTGGGCTTAGTTTACTTTCCGAGGCTGCCAAAAACATGGCCTCCGAAAATTTTAAAAAAACTTTTTTATCAAAACAGGCCTATGAAACTTTTTTAAAGACATATGCGTGGCAGGAGGCTGAACTGCAGCATGTCATTTTGCGACCGCTTGTGGTTGAAAAGTTTATTGAAAAGAAAATTTTATCTGCCTATGTACATGTGACCCGAGACGAATTGGCTGCTTATTTAGAAAAGAATCCAAAGCAATCTAAGTCTTCGGCTGAAAAGGTCATTAAAAAAGAAAAAATACAGAAAAATCTGAAAGATTGGATTCGAAACGTAAAGCGTAAAAATACGATCAAAGTTGTTTTCGAATGAGTTTTATCATACAACCTGCTCAAAAAACGAATTTACCGGAAGTTTGCCTGCTTGAAAAAAAGTCGTTTTCAGACCCGTGGCCTTCTGTTTTATTTGAACAAACCCTCCAAAATCCAGATCAAAAGTTTTATGTGCTCATACGGGATGATTCCGTTTTGGGATACATCATCTTTTGGAAAATCGTGGATGAAGTTCATATTTTAAATATTTGTGTAGATGGGGAAAAGCGAAAACAGGGGCTGGGTGCCGCGCTTTTAAAATTTTGTTTAAGCTATCATCCCCCTCAAGATGTGCATGATTATTATTTAGAAGTACGTCCTTCGAATCATGCGGCGCAAGCGCTTTACAAAAAGTTTGGTTTTAAAATTCTATATACCCGGGAAAAATATTATCCAGATGGCGAAGATGCCCATGTTATGTGCAAACACGTTCAGGGGGAGTTTTAACTTGCCTTCTTAGGAGGGGTTTGTTATAAAACAGCGAAATTTGTGCGGTTATAAAAGTGGGCTTGGCCCACTTTTTTTTTAGGAACAGGGAGGTAAACATATGATTACACAAGGCCTAGGACGCGTCATCGAACAGGTGGCAAAAGATCGTGGTATGGATAAAAATGTCATTATTGAAGCCCTAGAAGAAGCTTTTTTAATGGCTGCAAAAAAGAAATATGGCCTGAGTAAAGACATTGAAGCGCAATTTAACTCTGAGATTGATGATATTGAGCTTTTTCAATTTAAGACGGTTGTTGAAACCATTGAAGATGAAGCCACACAAATTACCTTAAAAGAAGCCCAAGAGTTGGATCCCGATGTACAAATGGGAGACAGCATTGGCGTAAAGTTGGATGCTAAAAAATTTGGTAGGATCGATGCACAAACCGTCAAACAAGTTATTTTACAAAAGGTTTCTGAAGCTGAAAGGGAAATGATTTATAAGGAATATATTAGGCGGAAAGGGGAAATTATTTCTGGTATTGTCCGGCGTTTTGAACGGGGCTGTTTAATTATCGATTTAGGAAAAACAGAAGCCTTGATTCCCCAAAGAGAACAAATTCCAGGGGAAGTCTTTCGAAGTGGGGATCGTATTCAAGCTTATATTTTAGATGTACAAGAAGCCTCCTCAAAAGGGGCACAGGTTGTGCTGTCCAGATCTACACCCTTATATTTGATTAAACTTTTTGAAATGGAAGTCCCTGAAGTTTCTGAAGGGATTGTCATTATTAAAGGAGCTGCCAGAGAACCTGGTTTTCGATCCAAAATTGCAGTGTATTCAAAAGATTCAGATGTGGATCCCGTAGGGGCCTGTGTGGGCATGAAGGGAACACGTGTACAAAATGTTGTTCAAGAGCTTCGAGGTGAAAAGATTGATATTGTTCCTTGGAGTGGAGAAGATACGCAATTTGTTGTAAATGCGTTGGCGCCTGCTGAGATTTCAAAGGTGATTATTGATGATGTGAATCACAGCATGGAAGTGATTGTGCCAGATGATCAGCTTTCGCTTGCCATTGGGAAAAAAGGCCAAAATGTTCGGCTCGCCATGCAGCTTTCAGGTTGGAAACTCGATATTATTACGGAAAGTAAAATTTTAGAACGAACCACACGTGCCAAAGTCAGTCTGAAGGCTATTGAAAGCGTGAACGATACGGTTGCCATGGGGCTGTATCAAAATGGATACGATACGTTTGAAGATGTCGCGGTTGCAGAAGTTAAAGATTTAAAACTTGTTCCAGGGCTGGATGAAGGCGAAAAAGCGCAAGAAATTAAAGCGCAGGCACAAAAACTTGTGGCAGACGGCCTGACCACAGATCGGTTGGTGAACCCAAGACGAGAGGAGCTGGCGCAGGCATCTGTGGAAGCCTCTGAAGAAGCTCGTCATCCCCGCGAAGGCGGGGATCTTACCGAAAAAACAGCATCATCCGAAGAAAAACCTGAGGAAAAAAAGGGGCCTTCTAAGGAATAAAAATGGCCAAGCGCATTAAACTTTTAGATTTAGAGAAGGAACTTGGGCTAACGTCCGAGGTGCTGATTTCAAAACTTAAGGAATTGGGGATAAAGGTCACTTCAAAGTCAAAGACCCTTTCTGAAGAAGAAGCGCAAAAAGCAAGGGGTGCGCTGATCAAAAAAGAAGTTACGCTGAGCGAAGTTCGAAAAGGGGATATGGTTGAAAAGCGTGTTCGTAGAACCATTATTCGAAGACGTCGTGTCGAGCCTTCTGAGGCATCTTCAGAAGTGGTTGAAGAAGCGTCTGAAAGTGTATCTGAAGATGTTCGTCCGCAAGAATCTTTGAAGCCTCAAGCCCAAGTGTCATCACCGCTCGAAAAAGCCGAAGAAAAAAAGGAAAAGCAAGAAGTTCGAAAAACGGTACGTCCATCTGCACCCAAATTAAATATTGTTGCCTCCAAAGAAAAAACTTTTAAGAAGGGCACGGAAGAAGAGATTACAGACGAAGAAAAACTTGCGCGCGCCAAGGCCAAAGCTGTTCAAGAAGAAGAAGAACTGGCACGTAAAAGACGAAAAGCTTTTATTAAGCGTAGAGCGGAAGAATTTGACATCAATCAATTCAGTCGTTCAGAGCGTATTTATCAAGGAAAAAAGAAAAAAATTGTTGATAAATCAAAAATGAAATCGACCGTGCTGACAACTCCCAAGGCCCATAAGCGTCTTATTAAAATGGCAGAAGCCATCAAAGTTTCAGACTTGGCAAATGAACTTAAAATGAAAGGTTCTGAAATTGTTAAAAAACTGATGGATATGGGAAGTATGGTAACCTTGAATCAAGCCATCGATGCCCAAACAGCAACCTTAATTGCGCAAGAGTATGGGTTTGAAGTTCAAAGTGAGGTTGTTACAGAAGATCAATTTTTAAAACGAGAAAGCATCGAAACCAAGGATTTGGTCCTGCGTCCGCCCGTTGTAACGGTGATGGGGCATGTGGACCATGGAAAAACCTCTTTATTAGATGCCATTCGTCAAACCGATGTTGCAGCCGGTGAGGCTGGCGGGATTACACAGCACATCGGGGCTTCAATGGTCATCATTGAAAAAGACAAACGCATTACATTTATCGATACCCCAGGGCACGAAGCTTTTTCAGCGATGCGCGCACGTGGTGCCAAAACAACAGATATTGTCATTTTGGTTGTTGCGGCAGACGATGGTCTCATGCCACAAACCAAAGAAGCCATTGCCCATGCAAGGGAAGCGAATGTTCCCATTGTCGTTGCCATCAATAAAATAGATAAACCCAATGCAGATCCTGAACGTGTTAAAAAACAACTGGCGGATTATGATCTTTTACCAGAAGAATGGGGCGGAAAAACGATTACCTGTTCGATTTCTGCAAAGCAGAAACAGGGAATTAAAGAGCTTTTGGAAATGGTTTTACTTCAAGCAGATATGCTGGAGCTGAAAGCAAGTCCAAAGAAATTGGCTCAAGGTGTTGTTTTGGAAGCGAAGGTGGCAAAAGGATTAGGGCCCGTGGCGACCGTTTTGGTGCAGCAGGGGACATTGAAACGGGGCGATATTTTGGTCGTGGGAACCACGATGGGGAAAGTGCGTCTTTTAATGGACGATAAAGGAAAAAACCTACAAACAGCTTTGCCTTCTTATGCGGTAGAAGTTTCGGGTTTACAAACTGTGCCACCTGCAGGAGAACTTTTTTATTGTTTTAAAGATGAAAAAGATGCTGAGGCTTTGGTGCAATTTCGAAAAGCAAGAATGCTGGCTCAAGCAGATGCCAAGGCAGTAGAAAAAGTTTCTTTAGAAAGTCTCTATGAGAAAATGAAAGAGGGCCTGCTTCAGGAGCTAAAATTTGTCGTGAAAGCAGATGTTCAAGGTTCTGTTGAGGTCATGAAGGAAACGATTGAAAAATTGTCGAACAGTCAAGTAAAAATGAACGTAATTTACAGTAACGCAGGTTCTATCAGTGAATCGGATGTAAACTTGGCTTCAGCATCCAATGCAATTTTAATTGGATTTAACATTCGTCCAGATTCCAATGCCAGAGTTTTGATTAAATCTCAGGGCGTAGATTTTAGACAATACAACGTTATTTATGACGTAGAAGACGACCTGAAAAAAGCCATGCAAGGTCTTTTGGCACCAGAAATTATAGAAAATATTATTGGCCGTGTTGAAGTTCGAAAAATCTTTAAAGTTTCAAAAGTGGGAACCATTGCGGGATGTTTTGTCACTGAAGGAAAAATTACGCGAAAAGCCAGTGTACGCCTTTTAAGAGATGCGGTTGAAATTTATAGTGGGAAACTTTCTTCTCTGAAGCGCTTTAAAGACGATGCCAGAGAAGTAACCCAAGGGTATGAGTGCGGACTTTCAATTGAAGACTATAATGATCTTAAAGAAGGCGATATTTTAGAAGCCTTTGTGATGGAAGAAAAAGAGCAAGTTTTATCATGACCACTCGGCGGCAGCAGAAAGTTTCTGAGCTGATTCGAAATGTTATCTCACAACTTCTCATTGAAAGAGGTGTGCATTCCACAGGAATTCATGGCTTAATTACCGTTACAAAAGTAAGCATGACGCCTGACTTAAAATGGGCCAAAGTATATGTCAGCAATATGTCTTCGTCTGAAGAACAGAGCCAAACCATCCAAGCTTTAAATGAAGAAAAAAAAATGGTTCAATCGACCATTGGCCGAGAATTAAAGCTTCGTTTTACGCCCCACGTGGAGTTTATTTTAGATACGTCTTTAGATTATTCGGACCGAATTGACGAACTTTTAAAAGGAGAGAAAAAGAATAATGAATGACGTGATACAAGCCATTCAAAACGCCAAAACATTTTTAACGATTTCACATGTCCATCCCGATGGCGATGCAATGGCTTCACAATTGGCGGTGGGCTTGGGATTAGAACAGCTTGGGAAAAAAGTTACTTATTTTAACGATACAGGTGTCCCTGAAATTTTAAAATTTTTACCGAAGGCCAACGATGTTCGGACCGAATTGACTTCAAAAGATCAGTTTGATGTGGTCATTTCATGTGACTGTGGGTCATTGGTAAGGCTAGGAGATAAGTTTTCCAAGTTTAAAAATTACAAAACACTCATTAATTTAGACCATCATGCCACCAATGATCGTTATGGAACAATCAATTATGTTTTGCCGGAGGCGGCTAGTTCTGGAGAGGTGGTTTGGAAAGTTTTAAGTGCATTGGGATGTCAGCTGACCCGAGAGATTGCAACCAATATTTATTGTACTTTGGTAACCGACACGGGTTCTTTTCGTTATTCAAATACCAGTGCGCATACGTTAGACCTGGCTTCTCAAATGGTTAAAACAGGGGTAGATCCTTCGGAAGTCTCTCAAAATTTATTTGAAAGCCAACCTTTTGAGGCCATTCGTCTTTTGGGGCGCGTTTTAGATCGCTTACAATTGTCTAAAGATCGCAGATATAGCTGGTCTCAAATCTTTCAAAAAGACCTACAAGAAACACATACAACCTTTGAGATGACAGAGGAGTTTATTAATTATCCAAGGTCTGTCATAGGGGTAGAGGTCGCCGCGCTTTTTAAAGAACTCAAAGATGGAAAAATAAAGGTCAGTCTTCGCTCCAAAACAGATCGCGTGGATGTTTCAAAAATTTGCATGAAATTTAAAGGCGGTGGCCACAAACGTGC
>Ga0155199_1111_pt1 | contig 14301 bp, 14 predicted proteins | sample RifCSPhighO2_02_FD_106167 | JGI IMG/M metagenome (GOLD analysis project Ga0155199, IMG submission 106167) | Deltaproteobacteria bacterium RIFCSPHIGHO2_02_FULL_40_11
GGCCCGCAAGGCGCAGGATTTAAACTTCATAATCCCAACGAAGCCCCCAAACAAGGCGGTTGCGCCTGTGGTTCCGGTGGTTGTGGATCTGGCGGTGGCGGTGGATGTGGATCCGGCGGTGGCCATGAACATGGTGGCGGTGGCCACGGACAGGGTGGAGGATGTTGCTAGCCTTATCATCCTATGCAGTTAAACATTAAAAATATTATTGCCGTCGGAAGCGGAAAAGGTGGGGTTGGAAAATCCACCGCAGCTACAAATCTTGCTTTGGCGTTACATCAGCAAGGTCAAAAAGTGGGGCTTTTAGATGCCGATATTTATGGGCCATCGATTCCCATTATGCTTGGGCTTCGCGGACAAAAGCCTGCTTCCAATGAGGAAGGTATCATTGAACCCCTCGAAGCGCATGGGTTAAAGGCCATGTCGATTGGCTTTATTACAGAAGAGGATCAAGCTGTCATTTGGCGGGGGCCCATGATTCATAAAATGCTCCATGAATTTTTATCACGCGTGAATTGGGGTGAATTGGATACGTTGATTGTCGATTTACCGCCAGGAACAGGCGATGCGCAATTGTCTTTGAGTCAGCTGATTCCACTGACCGGAGCAGTGGTCGTAACCACGCCACAAGAAGTGGCCATCGCAGATGTCCGACGTGCCGTTCAAATGTTTAAGAAAGTAAATGTTCCACTTTTAGGTGTGATTGAAAACATGAATGGAGATACTTTTGGAATGGGGGGTGGTGAAAAAGCCGCAGGCGAATGGCAAATGCCATTTTTGGGTGCGGTTCCACTGGATGGTGTTGTGTGTAAACAAGGCGATTGTGGCGTCCCTATTTTAATTTCTCATCCAAAGTCCCCAGTCTCTTTAGCTTTTCTAAAAATCTCTCAAAATTTACAATCAGTGCTTCAGTCTAAAACCGATGCACAGATTTCAATTCAAAAATCGTAAAAGATTCAAAATTTTTCTTCCCTTTTTTTCTGAGAACCAGATAAATTGAGGATGTTCGGTATGAGTTTAACACCACAAGTTTATCGTAGTCTACGCATTGCATGGCAAGAAGGCATTCCTGCCCACATCATGCTTGCAGTCATCGATTATTTTTTGGTGCCCTATGCCTTGTTTTTGGGATTAAGCCCTACGCAAGTGGGCTGGGTGGTGGCTGTTCCCCATTTAATGTCAGCTATGATGCAACTGATTGCCGTGCGTTCGCTTCAATGGTTTCGGTCTTCGCGTGTGTATTTTTTGGTGATGACAACCCTGTTTCAATCCATGATGCTTTTCAGTATTGCGCTGATTGTTTTTTTTCGAACAGATACGCACTTTTATGCATTGATTTTATGTGTGAGTATTTTTCGAATTCTTTTGGGACTCAGTAATACCATTTGGGGAAGTTTGGTAAGCGATTATTTACCGCCTGAAAAAAGAGGGCATTACATGGGATGGCGTGCACAGATTACGGGATTAAGCGGCATGTTGGGAGTTATTTTTTCAGGGGTTTTTCTTTTTTACGTTAAAAAAATTTCAGAAGTGTATGCTTTCTTTCTTTTATTTTTGTTTGCAGCACTTTGTCGGGCCATTTCATCTCATTTGATGGCCAAATTTCATGATGTAAAACATGAATGGGTTCCAGGCACTCATTTTTCATTTTTTGATTTTATTCGCCAAGCGAAAAAAAGTAATTTTGTAAAATTTGTGTTGTATTCCGCAGGCATTATGTTTGCCACACATGTCGCTGCACCTTATTACAGCGTGTATCTTTTGGAGGAATTAAAACTCAATTATTTACTTTATATGTTCATCCATTTTTCGGGGATTGTGGCAGGGTTGATTTCTTATCCCATTTGGGGAAAACACGCAGATATTACGGGGAATGCACGGCTTTTAAAACTGGTTGGATTTCTTATTTCTTTTGTTCCAGTGTGCTGGTTATTTTCAAAAAATGTCGTGTACTTGATGTTCATTGAATTTTACGCGGGGTTTGTGTGGGGTGCATTTGCGTTATGTACGGTTACTTTTATCTTTGATGCTGTAACACCTGCCAAACGGGCCAGGTGTCTGGGCTATTTTAATTTAATTAGTGGGTTGGGCATATTTTTGGGAACCGTTCTAGGGGGGCAGGCCCTTGAAATCTTTCCAAAATTATTGGGATCTTCTTTTTATTCTATATTTTTACTTTCTGGAATTTTAAGATTTTCGGTTTTTGCATTTCTCGGCAGAGCTTTTCAAGAAATTCGGCATGTACAACCTGTCACCCAAGGACAACTTTTAGCGAGCGTATGTGGTGTTCGTCCTTTGGTTGGGCTGGCTCGAGGATGGAACGTTTTTCCAGAGTTGGAGCAAAAGCCTAAGGTGGAGTAAGGAAAATTCCGATAAGATTTTCATGCAGAGGTGTCGAATTAAAGTGTTGTTTTTGGTGGTTTGGATCTTTATTTTGAGTATGCCCCTCATTTTGGCAGATGAGATTTTACGTGTTCCATTAAATGATGCGGATAAGCTTGCCTTTTCGAATGGGGCTCCTGGGCGCTGTCTTTCAATGGCAACATTACAAAAAGCAGTTCTTTCAGATGTAATCCATTTTGAGCCCCTCGGTCCTCGAATGTCTAAGGAAAAAGTTAAGCAAATGTTAGTCTGGAGTTTTTGTGATGAACTGCCTGTGACAATTACCGGGTTTGAATCCATTCTGGATTTATCAAAAAATTATGGTGATGTGCTCACCTCTTTTTTAAATGAGTACAATTTTGTTGAAAATATAATACAAGTTAAGCCTCATTTAATTTGTAAAATTCTTCATCTCATCCCTACGGATTCGAATGAACAAATTGTTCAAAAAATTGATGCAGAATTAAGGCAAGGGAATCCTGTTATTATTGGTTTGGATGTAACGTATGGAGATAATAATTCTGAAAATCATGCGGTATTAATTACGGGCAAGCAACAAGAGGGGGATGTTATTTATTATGAGGTTTATGATCCAAATTTTCTTAAGATGACGATGAGTATGAGATATAAAGATGGGGTATTTCATTATCTTCAAAGGGATGCCCTAGAAGTAGAAGAGTTTAAGGATCTTGAAACCTCGGTTATTTTATATAGGGGAGGCATAGGAAAATTTAAAAAGGCACAGCGTTACAAAGACGTGTTAAATCATGCCATTTCCCAAACGGAAGATCATCAGATTAAAGGCGTTGGCCAGCTTAGGAATAGAGGATTTTTTAGCGGGGGATTGCTGAAAAATTATATTGAAGTGGAAGGCGTAGACCTTTATCCCTTGCAATCGCAGCAGTACGATTTGTCAAAATATAAAGATACGCGTGTTGCTTTTCGCGGTTCTTTGATTTGGACAGGCCCCGATCAAATAAAAGAAGAGCGAGATCAACCTGTCTATAACGTGGATGTTCTTTATAGAGTTTCTGAAGATGAAAATGGGAATATTACATATTCAGTTATCCCAGCCGATAAGTTGCCACGTCAAGAATCTGAACGTTAAAATTTTTCTTTCATTATTTTTTGCATCCAGCTAAAGTCCTTCTGTGAAAAACAAGCATAAGAAGCCTTCAGCAGACATTGTCTATTTAGATTCAAATGTTATTAGTTTTTATTTTTCGATGCTTCCTGAGGCTAAGTTTTTTCGAGATGCAACGCGTGAATGGTGGAAAAAAAGAAGGGCCGATTTTTTTATTTGTTCTTCTCCTACAGCTGTCGAGGAATTGGGGGATGGGGATTATCTCCATCAAGAAGAGACTTTGAGATTTATAGGGAAGGTAGGTCTTTTGCCCATCAATGATGAAATTGAAGAATTGGCTAGGTTTTATATAAAAAATAAATTGGCTCCAGATGAAAATAAGAAAGGATTTCGTGGGGATGCATATCATCTGGCAGTTTGCGCTTTCTATAAGGTTGATTATTTGCTATCATGGAATCAAAGGCACTTAGCAAATGTAAACAAGCTAAAACATTTAAATCGTGTGAATGAAAAATTAGGATTGCATACGCCCATGATCGTAACGCCACTTCAATTGATGTAGGATTTAAAAAGAGGGAAGAATATGAAAGCAAAAAAGAAAAATTTTAAAGAAGAAAATCCATTAGATCTTACACGACAGTTGCGAGATAATTTTTTTGGTCGCTTCAATTATGATTTAAAGAAAGTTACTGCGTATCTAAAGAAAGAACAAGAAAAACCAGAAATTAAAAAAAGGCTTATTGATATAGAAACACTTCGTAAAATGGGAAAGAATATCCCGAAAAAAATTATATTCCCCAACGAATAATCTTACTCGACAGCCGAGAATAAAATTTCAGAAATATCTTTGGTTTGGATTTCAGTTTCTTTGTTTTTGGCGTTTAAGCCATCTTGAAGCATGGTAATGCAAAAGGGGCAAGAAGCTGCGATGGTTTTGGCGCCTGTACTGATCGCTTCTTCTACGCGGTTTACATTAATGCGAGAGCCTCGTTTTTCTTCAAGCCACATTCTGCCGCCGCCTGCGCCACAGCAAAATCCTTTTTTTCGGTTTCTTTCCATTTCAAGAGGCTTTTCACCTGAAGAAAGTTGCAAGAGATCCCGGGGGGCTTCGGTGATGTCATTGTATCTTGCCAAATAACAAGGATCGTGGAATGTGATTTTGTCTAGGAGATTCCCGCCTTCACGGGAATGACTTCGCAGCTTTAGTTTTCCCTCATCCATAAGTTTCTTTAAAAAAACGCTATGGTGGGTGACTTCAAAGTGGGCATCAAAATCGGGGTATTCATTTTTTAAAGTGTTTAAACAATGGGGGCAATTGACCAAAATCTTTTTAACATTGTATTTTTTTAAGACAGAAATATTGTCTTGAATCATTTGTTGGGCCAGGTATTCATTCCCTAAGCGTCTGCAAGACTCGCCATTACATTTTTCTTCTTCACCTAAAATACCAAAGCTGACCCCTGCTTTTTGGAGTAATTTTGAAAAAGAAACAGCAATTTTTTGCGCTTGTTTGTCAAACGAAGCGGCGCATCCCACATAATAGAGATATTCGACATTCGCATTGTCTTTTAAAAGCGGAATCCCTAAATCTTTGGCCCAATCGCCACGTGTGGCTTGGGGAAGTCCCCATGGGTTGGAATGATTTTCCCAATTGTTAAAGACAGCTTGGGCTTCTGGCTCCATTTTGCCTTGCATCAAAACAAGGCTTCGACGCATTTCAATAATATGATCCACGTGTTCAATATAAACGGGGCAAGCTTCTACACACGCGCCGCAACTCGTGCAATCCCAAATGGCATCTTCTGTAAAGACATCTTGAATCATGTCTTTTTTGAGTTCTTCGGATGCTTCATTTTTGGTGTAGAGCGCATGGCCTTTCTTTTCTGCATGATGGCGAAGGTTTACAATAAGACTTCTGGGCTTTAAGGGTTTATTCGTATTATAGGTTGGACAAAACTCATTACACCTGCCACATTCTGTACAGGCATAACCATCTAAAATCGCTTTCCAGGGAAGTTCTTCGAGTTTGCCAGCGCCAAAAGAGGTTTGGGATTCGTCTTCTAGGTTGATTTTTTTAAGCCGACCTCTGGGCGTGAGTCTGGAAAAGAAAATATTGGGAGCCGCAGCCATGACATGCAGGTGTTTTGAAAAGGGGAGGTACATGAAAAATCCAAGAACCACCAAAAAATGGATCCACCACGAAATTTCAGAAATCCAAAAAAGGCCAGCCTGTGATGGAGACGTCGTATTTAGAAAAGAGGCAATCAAAAAAGAAACCGGGCGCCAATGATCCCACGGATGGGCTTCGATCAAAAGTCTGGCGCCCCCCATGGTCAGTGAACTTGTAACGATCAATAAAATAAGCGTTAAAATAAAATAAGCATCCCAAGCGGAATGCGCGGAAAGGGGAGTGAGGCGCTTGGGTTTTAAAACGATGCGTCTAAAAAAGAAAAATAAAACAGCAGTTAAGACCAACGTATAAAAAACATCCTGAAAAAATAGAATGCCCGAATAAATGGATATACCCAGGAAAGAAAGATTAAAGCCAGGAAAGAGGCCTTCTAAAATCATTTCAATCGTTCCAATGGAAATGATGATAAAACCCCAAAAAATAAAGGCATGTAAAAGGCCGGGCAGAAAATCTTTAAACATTTTCTTTTGGCCTAAAACGCCAATTAAAATATTTTTGAGTCTTTGAGGAATTTGATCAAAACGATTTTCAGATTTTCCCGTTTGAAGATAACGAAACAAGCGAAAGTAAAAATAAAATCCAGTTCCAAACCCCGCAACACAAACCAACCAAACCAGAGTTGTTTTAATCCACATACAGTTTTAATTGATCCCCGGGGCGATTGAACTCCGTTTTGGGGCCAGGTTTATGGCCTTCGCCATACTGCCAAATATGTTGCTGTCTTTTTTCTGCTGAAAATTCGTAGTTTTTGGTCATGTAGAGGCAATTTGTGGGACAGACATCCGTACACAGTCCACACCAACAACAGAGCGTAAAATCAATATCAAATTGAGGCAGATGAAAACGTCTGGGCTTTTTCCCGGATTCTTCAGACGTGTGATTGATTTCTTCCGTAGGGCCTTTTTTATTTGCGGTAATATAAATACAATCTACGGGGCATGCCACGGCACAAAGTTTACAGCCAATACAGTCATCAATATTACAAAACAATTGTCCACGCGTTCGGGTGGGAAGTTCGCGTTTTACAAAAGGGTATTGGATGGTCGCTTTTTTGGTAAAAGCGTATTTTGCTGTTAAAAGCATTCCTTTCAGAATGCTGCGTAAGCTCTTGAAAATGTTAAGGAAATAAGACTTCATCTGTCCACCTCGCCTAAAACAATATCAAAGCTCCCAATAATGGCGACCACATCTGCAATCATTTCATTTCTAGAGACTTCGTCGAGACAACTAATCGCTGTAAAGCAGGGCGATTTTGCTTTGACGCGATAGGGTTTGAGCGAGCCATCAGAAACAATGTAGAATCCAAGTTCACCTCTTGGGTTTTCAACTTTTGTATAGGCTTCGCCTGCAGGTGGGCGCACTTTTCGAATCGGGGCACGAAATAAGCCTTCGGGAATTTGTTTTAAGGCTTGGCGTACGATTTTTAAAGATTCTCGCATCTCACGCACGCGAACAATGTAGCGGTCCCAACAGTCGCCTACTGTGCCTTGTTCGCCACTTCCGACGGGGATATCAAACTCAAGTTCTGGATAAACAGAATAAGGTTCATCTTTTCTGAGGTCCCATTTTTTGCCAGAACCTCTTAAGTTTGGACCTGTGAGGCCATAACTAATGGCTGTGTCTAATGAAATTATTCCCACATTCGCCGTGCGATGAATAAAAATAGAATTGTAAGACAGAATCGTATCGATCTCATCGATTTTCGGTTCAAAATAATCGCAAAATTCTTTTATTTTTTCTTCGATCCCAGGGGTTAAATCCATCCACACGCCCCCAATCCAAAGATAGTTATAAAGAAGCCTTGCGCCACTGGTCATTTCAAAAATATCTAAAATAAGTTCTCGGTCTCGAAAGCACCACATAAAAGGCGTAAAGGTGCCAACGTCTAGGCCAAATGTTCCAATGGCCAAAATGTGCGAAGCAATGCGATTGAGTTCTGCCATAATCACACGAATGTATTCCGCGCGTTTTGGGATTTCCACTTGCATGAGTTTTTCAACGGCCATGGCATAGCCCATGTCGTTATTCATCGAAGCCACATAATCCATGCGATCGACAAAAGGCATGACGCCCATGTAGTCGATATTTTCTGCATGTTTTTCAAAACAACGATGCAAATAACCAATGTGTGGGATGGCGCGCTTTACAATTTCGCCATCTGTGACAAGCTCCACCCGAAGCACACCGTGGGTAGAAGGGTGCTGCGGACCCATATTAATGCGAAGCTCTTGTGTTTGGAGTGTCGTCTCTGTCATTACATGCCTACCTTGATCCCGTGCCAGGTTTCTTGGGTTTTGTAATCTTTTCTTAAAGGGTAGCCTTCCCAATCATCTGGGAGTAAAATTCTGCGAAGATCAGGGTGGTTTGAAAAATGGATTCCTAAAATGTCAAAAATTTCTCGCTCCAACCAATTGGCGCCTTTCCAAAGATCGAAAGCAGAATCCAATTTCGGATTTTCACGTTCTTGTAAGTGCACTTTGATCACCACTTTGTGTAAGTGGGTATAGGAATGTAGGTGGTATACAACCGAAAAATAGTCCTTATAATCTACGCCGGAAATGCAAAGCAAGTTGTCAAACAAAAGTGAAGCTTCTTCTTTTAAATATTTTAAAACGGCATGATTTTTTTTGGCATCAATCATTATAAATGCGTCACCTTTATATTTTTCATCAGGGATTTTAAGTTCCAAAACTCCATCTTGAAATTTCTCTTTCAGTTTTTTAAAAATATCTTCAAGGGTCATGCGGACACCTGCCCTGTTTGAGATTTCGCGGGAAACCAGCGTTTTAAAGAAGCGCGTGTAATGGAATCTTTTCGAATTTTCTTTTGTAAAAGTAAAATACCTTCAATCAGCGCTTCTGGGCGAGGAGGGCAGCCGGGGACATACACATCCACAGGAACCACGCGATCGACCCCTTTTAAAACATGGTAGCCATGTTGCCAATAAGGGCCGCCATGTGTGGCGCAACTTCCCATGGAAATGACATACCGGGGTTCAGGCATTTGGTGATACAGCCTGGCCAAGCGTTCTCCCATTTTCAGCGTAACGGTGCCGGCAACAATCATAAGGTCGGCTTGCCTGGGGGAGGCACGAAAAACACCGGCCCCAAAGCGATCCAGATCGTATCTGGGAGAACCCACCGTCATCATTTCAATGGCACAACAGGCCAAGCCAAATGTAAAAGGCCAAATGGCAGAATACCGCGCCCAATTAGAAATTTTATCTACCGTTGTGAGCAATATATTTTCACCCACAATTTCATCGAGTTTTTTTTGCGTTTCTTCGGGAAGTTGAATTGTACCCATGTACAAATTGTGTAGCAATTCCAGGTGGTTTGTTCAAGTTAAATTGCTTGCGTTCAATCATTTCTTAAGTAATATTTTTGCACATGCCATCCTATGACATCATCATTATCGGTGGTGGGCTGATTGGAAGTTCTGTTGCCTACCATCTTTCTAAAACAGGTTCCAAAAATATCGCCCTTTTAGATATTGATTTGGAAGGAAAATATTCATCTTCGGAACTGAATGCCGGTGGCATTCGTACACTTTGGTGGCATGATGTAAATGTTGAGCTTTCCAAAGCCACGATTTCATTTTTGGAAACGGATCCCCAAAATTTTGGATTTCGCCAAAAAGGGTATTTGTGGTTGCACGATGCCAAAAGTTGGAAGACCTATCAGGACCACCAAGGTATTTTTCAAAAGCATCAGATTTCAATTGAAGAGCTCGCAGTTGAAGATCTTAAAAATAGGGCTCCCTTTTTAGATAAAACAGACGACCTGGTGGGAGCTACCTATTCTGCCAAAGATGGGATTTTTAATCCCAACTTATTGAAACAATATTTTCGATCTGAGGCTAAAAAACAGGGTGTTTCATTGATCGATGGGGCGCGTGTGGTCGATATTGGTAAAAAAGAAAAGGGTTTAGAAATTATTTATGAAAATTTATGTGTTGAGCAAAAAAAACCAAACCTAGAAGATGTGTTTGGAATTTTAGCCAAGGCCCAAGAACCCCATTTTCAGGAAAAAATAAAAATAAAAACAGATGTTTTGGTAAATGCAGCTGGCGCTTGGGCAAAAAATATCTCACGTTTATATGGACATAAAATTGATTGTTATCCGGTTCGAAGACAAGTTTCCATTTTTGATTGCCAAGGGTTGGATTTATCTGGGCAGGGAATGATTGTGGATTCCAGTGGGGTTTATTTTCACGCAGAAGCCAAGCATATTTTGGCAGGGTATGCCACCCCCAATGAGCCTTCTGGATATAATTTTAAATATGATGGCGATTTGTTTTTTGAAAAAGAAATTTGGCCCAGACTGTATCAACGCATGACCCGAGCCGAAGCTTTAAAGCATTTAACCGGATGGGCGGGGCTTTATTCTGTTACCCCGGATCGAAGTGGGGTGATGGGCTGCGTGGATCCCAAGTATAAAATTTATGAAGCGCATTCTTTTACAGGGCGTGGGGCCATGCAATCTTATGGTGTGGGACTTGCGTTAAGTGAATTGATTACTTTTAGAAAATATCAATCGATTGATGCCAGTGCATTGCATCCAAAACGCTTCCATTCGGCGCATGGAAAATTGCTTTACGAAGGGATGCACATTTAATATAATAAAATCAATGATTTCGGCTACACAACTTCGCGTCGGTATGGTGATTAAAGAAAACGGTGGACTCCATCGTGTGATGTACGTTCACCATGCAACGCCTGGAAACAAACGCGGCTTTATTCAAGCCAAACTTCGAAATCTCGATTCGGGGCTTCAAAAAGAAATGCGTTATGCTTCCAGCGATAAAGTTGAAAAAGCGCATTTGGATCATCGTCAAATGGAATATTTGTATCAGGATCAAGATGAGTTTTTTTTCATGGATATGCAAAATCATGAACAAATCTCTTTAGGAAGAGATAAGGTTGGAGATATCGATTCTTACCTGAGTCCCAACCAAAGTGTTGTCGTTGTGTTTTTTGAGGGAAAAGCCATGTCCTGTGAACTCCCCAAATCCGTTGACTTAACTGTTACGTCTACCGTTCCAGGTTTGAAGACAGCCACTGTGACAAGTTCTACAAAACCTGCAACTTTAGAAACCGGATTGGTGGTCCAAGTCCCTCAGTTTGTGAAACAAGGAGATATTGTACGCATTGATACGACCAACAATGCGTATATCGAACGCGTCAAAAATTAATGTAGTTTTAAACGTGAGCGATGGATGGCAGAAAGTCGGTCCTTCCAGTTGAATTGCGCATGCGGTCATGAGTTTGAAACCATTCTTTGGGATTCTATTAATGTCACAGAGAATAAGGGTCTCAAATCCCAACTTCTGAATGGTGAAATTAATATTATTCAGTGTCCCAAGTGTAAGAAAAAATCCTATATTGAAAAAGAATTGCTCTACCATGACATGGATTTAAAACTGTGGATTCGGATGTATCCCCAGATGGATCGCCCCAAGTGGCCTTCTTTAGAAGATGAAATGGGACAAAAGCTTCAGCAAAAATTAAAATTAGATGCGTACGCATTCCGAATGGTGTTTGGCAGAGACGAGTTGGTTGAAAAAGTTCGTATTTTTGATTCCGGGTTGGATGATCGCGTGATTGAGCTTTTAAAATTGCGGGTCGTTCAAGAAGATGAGTCTTTAAAAGATGCGCATGATGTACGGATTGCTTTTAGTCGATACATTCCGGAAGATGCTGAAATTCAATTGCATGTGTATAGCCAACAAAACAATGTCTCTCAAACCGTCATTGTGTCTTTTGATCATTATGTGGAAATTGAAGAATCTCAAGAACACTTGGCGGCCCCCAAAGATGAAAGCCAGAAAATTTGTCATGGGAGTTACGTGAATCTCTCAAAAAGTCGCATTCTACATTAAGACGCAATACAATAAAGACGTTAGAACTGCAGAAATCATGAGGCAAATCATATAAATGAAAATTGCCCGAGAATGCATACCTTAAAAGTATCATTTTTCAGTTGAAATGTCACTTTCATGAGTGATATGCGTTAACATGCGATGCCAAAACCTGTCATTATTGATGGTCTACGTACGCCCTTTGTAAAAGCGGGAGCGCATTTTGATGCTTTGGGTGCGCACGATTTGGGGCGAATGGTCGTCAGTGAACTTTTGTGCAGGCTGGATCTTTCTTCGAAAGAGATTGAGGATGTCATTTATGGCAATATTAGCCAAGATTCCAAGACCGCAAATCCCGCCCGTGTGATTGCGTTAAATGCCGGTATCCCGCGCCATGTTCCCGCGCACACGGTGGCCAGGAATTGTGCCTCTGGCATGGAAGCCATCGCCGAAGCCAGCGATAAAATTCGCTTAGGGGAATCCTCGATTGTGATGTGTGGCGGAACAGAATCCATGAGCAATATTCCGCTGATTTTCCCCAAAAAATATGCACTTTTTTTGTCAAAGCTGATGCGTGCAAAGTCTTTGCTTCAAAAAATAAAAGTTTTGAGTGAATTTCGATTGTCTTTTTATCGTCCTCGAATTGCGCTTTTAGAAGGGCTGACCGATCCATTTTGTGGCTTATCGATGGGACAAACAGCGGAAGTTTTGGCCCGAGAATGGCAGATTTCACGCGATGACCAAGATCAATATGCGCTACAAAGCCACGAGCGTACATTAAAAGCCCAAGACGATGGAAAGTTCTTACAAGAAATGATGGCTGTCTATGTCCCTCCCAAGTATGATGTTGTGGTGACAGAAGATATTGGCCCCAGAAGGGATCAGTCTTTTGAAAAGCTCCAAAAATTAAAACCTGTTTTTGATCGGTATTATGGGACAGTTACGGCGGGGAACAGTTGTCAAATTACAGATGGCGCGGTGAGTTTGGTTGTGATGAGCGAAGAAAAGGCCAGTGTTTTGGGATATTCGCCGCTTGCAAAAATAAAATCGTATGCATTTTCAGGCTGCGACCCAAAGCGAATGGGCTTAGGGCCTGTGTTTGCAGCAAAAAAAGCTTTGGACAAGGCAGGGCTTACTGTGCGTGATATCGGACTTTGGGAAATTAACGAAGCCTTTGCGACCCAAGTCATGGCCGTTTTAAAAGCATTTGGAAGCCAAAAATTTGCAAAAGAAAAATTGGGGCTTTCAAATGCATTAGGAGAGATTGATCCCGAAACGTTAAATGTCAATGGCGGCGCCATTGCTTTAGGGCATCCTGTCGGCGCCAGTGGGGCACGTATTGTTTTAACCTTGATGAAAGAAATGCAAAGAAGAAATGTTCAGTTCGGTTTGGCCACATTGTGTGTCGGCGGTGGGCAAGGCGGAGCCATGATTTTAGAAAGGGTTGGATCATGAGCGCTTTCCACGTTGACATTAAAAATCAGATTGCCATTTTGACCTTCGACTTGGAAGGTGAAAAAATTAATAAAATTTCTTCTGAAGTGGGCAAAGAACTTGAAACCATTTTGAACCGTCTCAAAGTGGAAGAAGGATTGAAGGGCTTAATTTTAATCAGTGCCAAGCCCGATATTTTTATTGCAGGCGCAGATATCAATGAAATTTTATCCATTACAACCTCTCAAGAAGGCACAGAAAAATCGCTCGATGCCCAAAGATTACCGACCCTCGTTGAACACCTTCCATTTCCAACGGTTGCAGCCATTCATGGTGCGTGTTTGGGCGGCGGAACCGAGCTTGCGTTGGGGTTTAAATATCGCATTGCGACCGATGACCCTAAAACCAAAATTGGATTACCTGAAGTTTCGCTTGGGATTTTACCCGGTATGGGCGGATGCGTTCGGCTCCCAAAACTGGTTGGGCTTCAAAACGCATTGGATATGATTTTAGCCGCCAAATCATGGCAGGCCCAGAAATGTTTAAAAACAGGGTTGGTCGATGAAGTGGTTCCCAAAGAAATTTTATTGGAGCGCGCCATTCAAGTGATCGAGCTTGGGCTTTGGAAAAAGAAAAAAAGAAAAAAACTGACGCTGTTGTCACTTCTTTTAGAGCAAAATCGATTGGGACGAAACTTGGTTTATAAGAAAGCCAAGGAACAGATTTTGAAAAAAACGGGGGGACATTATCCCGCGCCACTCAAAGCTTTGGATGTTATTTATGAAACCTTAGATCATGGCATTACAGATGCTTTAAAAATTGAGGCCCAAGGATTTGGGGATCTTTCAGATACTGGGGTCAGTAAAAACTTAATTGGTATTTTCTTTTTACAAGAAAAAATGAAAAAACAAAAAGGGGTAGAGGATCCCAATATTCAACCCAGAAAAATTGAAAGCAGTGCTGTGATTGGGGCCGGGGCCATGGGCGGCGGGATTGCCCAACTTTTAAGTTTTAAAGATATTTCGACCCGACTCAAAGACATTCATGAAAAAGCGGTGGCACAAGGGTTAGCGCATGCACATGCGTTGTATGCAAAACTTGTGGAGCGTAAAAAGCTGACAAAGCGCGAACTGGATCAAAAAATGTCTCTCATTCATCCCACGACAGATTACACAGGGTTCAAACATGCAGACATGGCCATTGAAGCTGTGGTTGAAAACATTGAAGTAAAACAAAAAGTATTTTTAGAGCTTGAAAAAAGAATGCATCCGCAGGCGATTTTAGCGACGAATACATCTTCTTTGTCAATTTCTGACATTGGCGAAAATTGTAGCAAGAAAGATCGTGTGAT
>Ga0155199_1033_pt3 | contig 13862 bp, 12 predicted proteins | sample RifCSPhighO2_02_FD_106167 | JGI IMG/M metagenome (GOLD analysis project Ga0155199, IMG submission 106167) | Deltaproteobacteria bacterium RIFCSPHIGHO2_02_FULL_40_11
AATAAGAAGAATAGAGATTATAATTTTTTTCATCTGAAACCTCCTAGGGTGAAACGTTTTTTAGTTTTGGATCCAGGGCATCTCTCAGTCCGTCTCCCAAAAGATTAAACGCTAAAACCGTAAAGAAAATAGCGAGACCTGGAAAGACAATGAGATGCGGATAGCTTTTAAAAGCTTGAAAGCCATCATTGGCCAAAGATCCCCAGCTTGAAAGTGGCGGACGAATGCCAAGCCCAATAAAACTTAAAAAAGACTCTGTTAAAATGGCAGATGGAATTTCAAATGTTAAAATAATAATAATCGGGCCTAAAATATTGGGAAGAATATGTTTAAAAATAATGGCCCAGTTTCTAACCCCAATGGCGTGAGCGGCTTCCACAAATTGCATTTCTTTCAGTTGTAAAACTTGTCCACGAACCAGTCTTGAAATAGAAACCCAACTGACAATGGTGAGAGCCACGCAAATGCCAAAAAGTCCTCTTCCAAAAAGAACGGTAAGTAAAATAACCAAAAGCAAAGAAGGAAAGGTGTACATCACATCTACAATGCGCATCATGGCGTTATCGATTTTGCCACCCACATAGCCAGAAACTGCGCCATAAATGCCGCCGCTGATTAAAGCGCAAATAGCAACAATCATTCCAACGGCAATGGAAATGCGAGAGCCGTAAATGACGCGGCTTAAAAGATCCCGTCCCAATTGATCGGATCCCATCCAATATTTTGAATTGGGTGTCATGAGGCGTTCCACCGTGTTTTGGGTTTCATAAGAATAAGGAGAAAGGACATCTGCAAGCACAGCCACCAAAATAATAAAGACAATAAATCCCAGGCTAACCATGGCAGGTTTGTTTTTTGAAAGACGTTTCCAGGCATCCTGCCAAAGCGAAGTACCAGACTGTGTCATGAGAGTTTAATCCTCGGGTCTACGACGGAATACATCACATCTACAGTAATATTCGCCACAATTAAAAAGACAGCGTACACAATGGTGACGCCCATGACCAATGTATAATCCCGGTTTGTAACGGCTTGAATAAAATGTTTGGCCATGCCGGGGATGGCAAACACATGTTCAATGACAAAAGATCCGGTAATCACCGCTGCAACCAAGGGCCCTGCAATCGTAATCACAGGGATTAAAGAATTTTTAACCACATGCTTCATCATGAGGGGAAATTCTGCAAGGCCTTTGGCGCGGGCGGTACGAATATAATCTGCTTGAATGACATCTAAAACGCTGGCGCGCATGAGTCTTGCAATAATGGCAACGGGCCGAATGCCCAGTGCAACGACAGGGAGAACTTTGTATTCAAATCCACTGTCCCAAAGCCCCGCTGGAAGCATTCCCCATTGAATGGAAAAAAAATAAATAAGGATCACAGCAATTAAAAAGCTCGGGAGCGTAACCCCAGAAATCGCAAAGAACATCGAGGTGTGATCAATCCAGGTATTGTGTCTGTGTGCAGAAAGGATGCCTAATGGGATGCCAAGCAAAAACGCAAACAAAACAGCATACAGTCCCAGTTCAATCGAAACCGGTAAAGATTCTAAAATAATGTCTGTAACCCTCCGGGTTCTGTATTTAAAAGAAGGTCCTAAATCTCCATGCACTAATTTTTTCATGGCATAAAAATATTGGGTTTCGGTAAAAAATTGGATGTAGTGGCCTTCGCTCCATTTTTTTGTATTCCAAACAACGGGCTTATCTAAATCGAATTCTTTTTCTAAATTGGCTTTAATGTGTGGGGGCAGGGCTTTGTCTTGATCAAAAGGTCCTCCGGGGACGATGCGTAGAAAAAGAAAAGTGAGGGTCACCAAAAGCCATAAAACAGGGATGGAAATGGCAAGACGTTTTAGAATGTAAACCAGAGTCATCTATTTTTGAGCTGTTTTTCTTTGAACCCAAATTTCATCGAGCTTCCAAGAATCCAGTGGATTGAGCGCAATGCCTTGAACTTCATCCCGCCACATCGATTGATGTGCATATATGTAAATTGGAAGAATGGCGGCATCTTCTTCCAGTAAGATTTTTTGGGCTTGATCATAAAGCTTCGCGCGTTTTTTAGGATCCAAAACAACTTTTGCTTTTTCAACCAGCGCATCAAATTTAGGATTTGCCCAGCCAGTGTTATTGTTATCACTATAAGACGTAAATAAAGACATGAAGTTGTCGGGATCTGGATAATCTGCCACCCACCCTAAACGGAAAATATGAAAACCGACCCTGTCTGGTGTTTTTCGGGCAGAATGCAAAGAATCAATATACACTTTCCATTCTTGGTTATTAATTTCAACGGGGATGTATAAATTTTTCTTCCATTGTTGTTGCAGGTTTTCAATCACCGTTTTATGTGCTTCGTTGGTATTAAACGTTACCGTAATGGTTGGAAAGGGCTTCTTGGTTTCGGTGTCTACCCATTGTTTCTCACCCTCAACGTCTTGAAGTTTGTAGCCTGCTTTTTTCATCCAACTTACAGCTTCTTCAACGTTATATGGGATTCCAATTTTTTCATTATATCCCAATAATCCTTTTGGAATAATCGATGTGGTTGCAAGATCTCCTTTTTCCAAAAGATCTGTAATTTGATTTCGATCAATGGCTGCTGTGATAGCGCGTCTTACATATTTATTATCCAGCGGATATTTCGTGGTTAAAAACCCAATATAATAAGAGCCTAAAAAATTTCCAGATCGATAGTCAGCCGATGTTTTTAGTTTTGGAATTTCTAAAGCTGGAAGATTTCGAATAATATCGAGTTTTTTGGTTTGATACAATGAAAGCGCTGTCGATTGTTCTGTAACCATCAAGCAGCGAATGGTTTTCAATTTCGCTTTAGGCCCAAAATAATTTTCATTTCGGGTTAAAATCATTTCATAATCATGTTTCCATTTTGTTAAAATAAAAGGTCCATTGGTAACAATGTTTTGGGGTTCAATCCATTTGTCGCCGTGTTTTTCAATGACATCACGTCTTAAAGGCATCAGGCCGGGAAATGTAGCGACATGAATAAAATAAGCCACCGGTTGCGCCAGGGTGACTTGAAACGTGGTGTCATTTAAGGCTTGAATGCCCAATTGTTTTTCATCTTTCAGCTTTCCCTGGTTAAAATCTTTGGCTCCTTTGACATCAAACAAAAAGTAAGCATATTCTGCGGCTGTTTTAGGATCAATCATGCGCTTCCAAGAATATTCAAAATCATAGGCAGTGACTTTTTTACCATCTGTCCAAGTGACATCGTCTCTTAAATGAAACGTATAGACGAGGGCATTTTTTGAAATGTCCCAAGACTTTGCAACTTTTGGAACGACGGTTAAATTGGGGAGATCGTAGTCGAGAAGACCGTCAAACAGGTTTTCAATCACCAAAGAAGAGGTTGTGTCTGTTGTTTTTGTGGGATCAACCGTTGGGGGTTCGGTTTCTAAGTTAAACACCAAGGTTTCGTTGTCGAGTTTATGTTTTTTTGTGCATCCTAAAAATGTTGAAAAAACAAGCCCAAAACACAGGATAAAATATAAGGATTTCTTCATAGTTGTCGTATGTTTAGCTGAGTTTTCAAGGCTTGTCAAATTTGATGGATCAATGATACTGATGTCGAACATGAAACGCATTTTACATATCACCACACATTTAAATATTGGCGGGATTTCGTCTTATTTATTGACCTTATGTCAGGGGCTACAAGCCTTGGGCAATGAATGTCATGTGGCTTCTTTTGGGGGAGAGCTTGAAGAAGAATTTCAAAAAGCAGGGGTGGTGCTCCATAAAATTCCTTTAAATACAAAGAATGAACTGAGCCCCAAAGTTTTTTTGTCTTATTTCAAGTTAAAAAAACTTCAGAAAAAATATAATTGGAATGTTGTTCATGCTCATACACGTGTGGCGCAAGTTTTGGGATATTTTTTGGCCAAGAAACTCAACATTCAGGGTGTGACCACCTTTCATGGATTTTATCGTCACCATTGGGGGCGAAAGGTATTCCCTTGTTTAGGGAATCAAACGATTTCTAATTCATATTCTGTGGAACGCGATCTGAAAGCCAGCTACCCAAAACTTCAAAACAACATTAGCACTGTTTTGCATGGCATCCATACCGATCGCTTTGATGCAACTCAAATTGAATCTCGCGATCAGAAAGCCTTTAAAGAAAAATATGGATTATTAAATTTTCCAACACTTGGAATTATGGGGAGGCTTTCTCAAGAAAAAGGGCATCTGAATTTACTGGAAGTGCTTCGTATTTTAAAAGATGAATATCGTTTGCGCCTGCAGCTTTTAATTGTAGGAGATGGAAAATATCAACATAAAATTGAAAAAGAAGTCCATCGGCTGGGGCTCGAAAAACTGGTCCGCATGGTGCCTTCCCAAAAAGATCCCAGAATCGCCTTATCTTTAATGGATATTTATGTGACACATCACGAAGGACCCGAAGGTTTTGGGCTTTCTACCCTGGAAGCCATGGCCATGGAAAAGCCCGTTGTGATTTCTTACAAAAAAGGGGGGATGGAAGATTTTATTTCCCATGGTCAAAATGGCCTTCTTTTATCCAACGCTTCTCATCATGAATTGGCGCATGCGATTAAATATCTTTTAACGGCGCCAGAAATTAAAAAAAGACTAGGTAAAAATGCTGCTTTAAAGGTAAAACAAGAGTTTAGTTATTTGAAAATGGCGCAAAAAACACAAACAATCTATGAAAAATCTTTTACATAAATTACCGGGATTTGTTTTTAGAGCGCATCCAGCGATTTTAATGTTTCATAGCATTGAAGATCAGCCGGGTTCCAAATTGGCGGTTCGCCCCGATTTTTTTGAGCATCAGCTGCATACGTTGGTTTCTCAAAAATATAATGTTGTTTCTTTGGAAAGTTTAGTTGAGTTTTTTCGGCAGAAGAAAAAGTTCCCACCTAAAACAGTTGCGCTTACCTTTGATGATGGATTTAAAGACAATTATATCCACGCTTTCCCGCTTTTAAAAAAATATCGGCTACCTGCGACCATTTTTTTGGTGACGACATGGATTGGGACAAAAGAATATCTGACTTGGGATCAAATTCATGAAATGGAGCAACATCAAATTGATTTTGGAAGCCATACCGTAACCCATCCCCATTTGCCGTCTTTATCCGAGAAAGAAGTATTTTGGCAGCTTTCAGAATCCAAAAAGATTTTGGAAGAAAACCTCAAAAAACCATCTCAAATCTTATGCTATCCTTTTGGGGGATATACGTTGGAAACGCAACGTTTGACCAAAGAAGTGGGCTATACGGCTGCTGTTTCGACCAGTTCAGATGCTTTTTCACCTTTGGATGATTTATATGCCCTTCGTCGGATTCGTATTTCCAATGCCTCTATGGGGTTTGGCGCATTTCCCATCCAAGTTTCAGGATATTACAGCCATATCCGGATGCTTCAAAAGAGATTTAAATTTTATAAAACACAATTAAAACAAAGGCTTAGCGTTCGATAAACCGTTTGTTTGACGCTGGGTGTTGGGTGTGGTATAAAATGCCCGGTATGCAGCTCTACGAAACAACTAAAAAACTAGATCTTCGTCATGCAATTTGTCCATCCACCTTCTCAATGACCAAAAAGGCGCTTTCTGATGTTGCCAGTGGTGATTTGATTCAAGTCCGCCTAAATGCAGGAGAACACATGCAAACTGTACCTTCTGCTGTGGTTCATGAGGGGCATCAAGTGGTTGACATTGTAAAAGACGGAAGTTCTTACGTTTTATATATTTTAAAGCAGTAAAACTTTAATTGAAGCACCTGCAAACATTTGCAGTTTTAGCCTTGTTTTTATTGCCCTTTGGCCTTCAAGCCAAATGGGTCTTTTTTCAAAATCATCTCCATTCCCATTCTGAACATACATTTAGTAGATTTCCGCATTCGACAGATTTAGAAAGATCCTACGATGTACGTGGCATTGAAACACTTATGAATTTGGCTCTAGAAAACAATGTCCAGGCCTTGGCGATTACAGATCACAATACCATTGCCCATTGGTTCGAGCCTATGTTTTCAAAAGACGCTGAAGTTGTGTTGGTGCCTGCCATGGAATGGACCAATATGTTTGGGGGGCATGCCACTTTAATTGGTTTTGTGGCAAACGACGCAAAAGATGCAATTGTGCCCATGAATCCCAGAGCGACTGTTTCAGAAGACATGTATCAAGACATGGTTCAAAAAACACATGATCGAAATGGTTTTGTCATTATTAATCACCCCACACTGATGTATGCTTGGCAGCAATGGCCCAATCACTTATATGGCGCAGATGCGATTGAACTCAATTTTCATTTTTTCATGCGTCCTCAAGCCACGCTCGATTGGTGGCAAGAAAAATTGGCCCTGGATCATAAAGTTTATTTGGTGGGAGGATGTGATTATCATGTGGGGGGGAATTTTGTTTCTCCCTTTGAATCCATCAACTATATCGATGTGCTGGACCCCGCACAGTCTAAAGATGTGGTCGATGCTTTAAAACAAGGTCGCTTGATTGTTTTAAGAAATGCTTCTTCTCCAAAAATTGAATTTACAGCCTATAATGCTTTGGGAGAGGTGTATCAGATGGGGGAAACTGTAAAGCTCAATGCTTTACAAAGCCTAATGGTTCAGGTAAAAGTACACGAAGGTGAAGGTCATACATTACATTTGTGGACCAAGACTGGCGAAAAACAACACATGAAAATAAGTTCAAATGATTTTAAAATTTTCTTTCCTTATGTGTTCCAAAACGAAACAGATTTTATCCGTTTCGAAATTCGAAAAAATAATTCACTGGAAGCGGTCACAAATCCCCTCTTTGTACAAAGGTAGGTTCTTATGATTATTGGTGTGCCTAAAGAAATTAAAAACCATGAAAACCGTGTGGGCTTGGTTGTGGGCGGGGTTAAAACATTGGTGCAGCAAGGGCATCAGGTTTTGGTTCAAAAAAATGCAGGTCACGGATGTGGTATTCTAGACGAAGAATACCAACAAGCGGGCGCAACCATTATCAACGACGTCAAAAAAATCTACGATGAAGCCGACATGATTATTAAAGTGAAAGAGCCCGTCGAGCCAGAAGTTAATTTTCTACGTGAAGGACAAATCCTATTTACATTTTTACATTTGGCGGCTGTTCCAGAATTGGCACAAAAATTAGTTGAAAAGAAAGTTTCTGCAGTGGCTTATGAAACCATTCAAACGCAAGATGGCGCTTTGCCGCTTTTAAAGCCGATGAGCGAAGTGGCTGGGAAATTAGCTACGCAAATCGGGGCTTATTATTTACAAAAAGATAAGAACGATAAAGGCAAAGGTTTGCTTTTGGGCGGCGTGCCAGGCGTTCGGCGCGGAAAGGTCATGATTATTGGTGGCGGTGTGGCTGGAACCAATGCCGCAAAAATTGCAATTGGGATGGGGGCAGATGTTACGATTGTAGATCGAGATGTCCGACGTTTGGAATATTTAGATGATATTTTTGGGACACGCATTAAAACGTTAATGTCCAATATTTCCAATGTGGAAGAAACCGTTCGAAATTCAGATCTTGTGATTGGCTCTGTATTAATCACGGGCGCAAAATCTCCCAAAATTGTTACCAAAGAAATGGTGATGGAAATGGAAGCGGGATCTGTGATGATCGATATTTCAATCGATCAGGGGGGCTGTATTGAAACAATACATCCCACCACCCATGACAATCCTACTTTTGAAGTTTCTGGCGTTATTCATTATGGTGTTACCAATATTCCTGCCGCTGTGGCGAGAACTTCTACCTATGCACTGAATAATGTAACGCTCCCCTATGCTGTAAAATTAGCAAATCTAGGTTTCGAAAAAGCCATTCAAAAAGACCCATCTTTATATGCAGGGGTGAATGTCCATGCGGGACATGTTACCTATAAGACCATAGCCGACGACCTGGGTTTAAGATACGAAAAGTTATCGGTTTAGTCTTTTTTGACACTTTCTAAAATCTAAGTAAAATAAAGGTAAGTGTACGTTTTTTGAAACAAGACTGTTCTGTGTAAGTCTTTGATATTACTTAACAATTTTTAGGGGGCAAAACCATGTCAGATGAAAAAAAGAAGTTTCAGGCACCGCCTGTTCAAATTCCAAAGGCACCTGTTCTAAAACCTGAAAGTGTATCAGAATCTCCCATCCAAAAACCAAAACTGGAAGTACAAGCCTCAGACTCTCCCGAAATTAAAACCCTGAAAGAGTATGTTTCTTTGAAAGAAAAAGAAGTGGCTTCTTTGAAACAAGATTTTTTGAGGTGCAAAGAACAGCTCGATATTTCTGAAAAGAAAACTTCGGAATTAGATTATCAGTTTAAAAAAATGCAAGAACAGCACGATGATTTAATTAAAAAAGTCGACCGATTGACTTTAGAAAATGAGGAGCTTCGTACACAACATGCCAAAGCATTGGAATCTCGCCAACAACAGATTCAAACAAAATCAGACAAGCTTTTGATGGCTGAGCGAAAAGCCGATTTGGCTCAAAAAAAATATGAAGAGCTGAAAGAACGTATTGCCAGAGATATTAAACATATTCGTGTGCGTGAAAAAGAACTGGAAGCAAAGCTTGAAATTGTAAAAAGAGATTCAGAAACGTTATTGGCCTCGAAAGATAAAAAACTTTTAGAGTTTCGAAGAAAAATGGATGCTTTGGAATACGAAATCGAAAGCTTTCGTGAAAAAGAAAAGGCTCTCAGAGATAAAGTCCATTTTTGGAAAGATCGTATGGATCGTGTTGCGCGCGCCTTAAAACTTGGGTCTTCTCTTTTGGAAGATGAAGAAGAGCTATCTTCTTTGGAGCAAGAAGGGGAAGAGACCTTAACGTCTGCGAAGTTGACTAAAAAATCAGCATAATGCCTTGAAATTCTTTCTCTTTATAAGTAGTTAAAATCATTGAAAAAACAAGCGAATCGTGTTATTTTGAGCTTAAAAAAGCATGAAAATACGTCGCTTAGAACTTGTTGGGTTTAAGTCCTTCATGGAAAAAACAGTCATTCACTTCGATGATGGCATCAGTGTCATTGTGGGGCCGAATGGGTGTGGCAAAAGTAACATTGTCGATGCCATTTTTTGGGTGATGGGGGACCAAAGCGCCAAGCACCTGCGTGGGAAAGACATGGAAGACGTGATCTTTTCCGGGACAGATCAAAATCCAGCCAGTGGATGGGCTGAGGTGAGCATTACCTTTTCGGCTGAAGATGGTGGCGTGCCTGCACAATATGCGGATTATTCTGAAATTACGGTTTCTCGAAGGCTTTATCGCACAGGTGAAAGCGAATACCTGATCAATAAAACACAGTGTCGTCTCAAAGATGTTTCTGAATTTTTTATGGATACCGGCGTTGGGGCAAGATCTTATTCGATTATTGAACAAGGACAAATTGGAAGAATCGTCAGCCAAAAACCAGAAGAAAGGCGCACTCTCATTGAAGAAGCCGCGGGCATTACAAAATACAAAAGTCGTCGACATGAAGCCCAACTGAAGCTTGCAGGGACGGAACAAAATATTTTACGTGTCGATGACATCGTTAAAGAAATTAAACGTCAAATGGACTCTCTGCAACGACAAGCCAAAAAAGCAGAAAAGTATAAGGAATATAAAACACAGATTCGAGAAATTGAACTGGCCGTTTTAAGTCAAGAATTTGAAGGCTATTCATCCGAGCTGGAAGGGATGAAAACCAAATTGACAGATTTAAAAGAAAAGAAAATGGGAACTTCCACGGAAGTCGAAAAAGTGGAAGCCATGCTTCAAAAAATGAAATTAGAACTCATGGAAGCTGAAAAAGAGCTTCATGAATTGCAAGAAAGCTTTTATCAATCGGGGCGACGTATTCAAGAGCTCGAAAGTCAGATTAAATTAAAACACAAAGAAAATGAAAATTGGAAGTCCCATGAGGAAAAAGATGCGAAAGATGTTTTGATTTTAAAAGACAGAAGAGATCAGCTTGAAAAAAGTAAAGAAAATGTGGCGCGCGCTTTAAGTGAACTTAGCGAAAACAGCTCTGGGATTGACTTGGACTTAAGCTCTCAGAAGTCGCATGTTGAAAGTGAGACGCAAAAGAAAAATATTTTATCGGAGAAGGTAGAAAAAGAAAATGAAGAACTGCTGGAGCTCTTACAGGCGAAAACACGGCATGAAAATGAAGGTAAGTACCTGGGGGAGCGAATTGAGGCTCTGGAAGAAGAAAATGAAAATCTGACATCTGAGGTCGAAACTTTAGCAGAAAGTATTCAAAAGGATGGCACACATCAATCACATGTTTGCGCTCAAAAAGAAAGTCTTCAATCTGAAATTTCAAGATTGGGGCAAGACCTTCAAGAGAATGAAAAATTAAGTGAAGCTCAAAAAAAGAGTCTTTCAGAAAAGCAGGCACAAAAGGAAATTTGTACAGAAGAACTGCATATTGTTAAGTCCAGACAGGCTTCTTTGGAAGAGATTATTCAAAATTACGAGGGATTTGATGAAAGTGTAAAATCTTTATTAAAAAATCAACGCGACAAAGTTTTAGGGGTCTTGGCCGATGTTTTGGAAGTAGATCCGGGCTATGAAAAAGCATTTGAGGCAGTTTTAAATAATAAACTGGAGTATGTGTTGGTTCAGGATCGTGCATCTGCCCTTTCTTTAATTTCACTTTTAAAAGATCAGAAGATGGGACATGTTCACTTTGTGCCAGCCCAACTGGCGCTTTCTTTTACGTCTCATGCGTTCAGAGAGGCGGGGATTCATCCTTTATGGCAAAATGTGCGTGTCGGACAAAAAATTGAAAAATTCGTCGAAAATCTTTTAAAGGACGTTTATGTTGTTGAGTCTTTAGAAAAAGCATTCACTTTGTGGGATCAATATCCAGGGAAATATACGTTTGTGACGCCAGAGGGAGAAGGCATCAATGCTTTTGGCGTGATCCGGGGCGGAAAGAGCGCGAAAGAAAAAAATACAATTCTTTCAACCAAAAGTCAGCTTCGCCAATTAGAAACAAAACGCAAAGAATTGGAAGAACAATTTGAATGGGTTCAAAATGACGTCATTCAATGTGAGCAGACATGTTTGGCTTTGGAAGCTCAAAAAGAAACTTTACAAAAAACACATCATGCCAAAGAAGTTGAGTTTGCAGGGTTAGAAAAAGATCTCCATAAGGTTGAAGCCGATTTATCCAGATTAAAAGATGACCAAGAGACCCTGGGTTCAGAAATCGAAGAAATCACGGCTAAGAAGAAACATCTGAAAGAAAAAATGCAGCAAGAGAAAAATCATAAATCTATTGTTGATGATAAGATCAATGCTTTAGAAAGATCGATTGAGACCTCTAAAAAGACATTGAATGCTGTCTCTAAAGAAATTGAAACGCAACAAGCGCTTTTGAATGATTTAAATGTTAAAAAAGCTTCGCTGTCTGAAAAACAAGATGCCCTGTCTCGACAATTGCAACACACCCAAACAAATTTAAAAGAACTTTCGAATGAAATCTCAGAGAAAGAAGAAGCCATCTTGCTTTCAAAAGAGCGGCAAATTGCCATCGATCAAGAAATTAAAGAAGACGAGAAGCGTTTAGAAGAAACCATTCAGACTTCTGAAACAGCCCAAGCCCAACTGTCTATAAAAAAGAAAGAATTTGATGCGCAAGATGAACGATTTCGTGTTTTAGAAGAAGGCGTAAAGAAAGAAAGGTCTTTAACACAGGCCATTGAAAATGAGGCGCATGAATTAGAGTTAACAACATCGAAATTGGAAATGTCTTTGCAGCACATCTCAGATCAAGTCCAGGAGCGATACGCGCTTTCCATTGAAGACGTAAAGGATCGCTATTTGTCCCAAGAAATTTCAGATGAAGATCGTCAAAAATTAACAGAACTTAAGGAAAAGACGCAGTGTATGGGAGAAGTTAATTTGACAGCCATTGAAGAGTTTGAAGATCTGAGTCAAAGGTATGGGTCTTTAACCAGGCAACGGGAAGACTTGATTCAATCCATGCAAAGTATTGAAAAGACCATTGAAAAAATTAATAAAATATCAAAAGAGAGATTTGCTGAGACATTCGAAGTTGTAAATGAAAACTTTAAGAAAATTTTCCCGCTCTTATTCCATGGGGGGCATGCAGAACTTTCACTCACCGATCCAAACGACATGTTGGAAACTGGGGTTGAAATTATGGCGCGTCCGCCTGGGAAAAAACTTCAAAACATGAATTTATTGTCAGGGGGGGAAAAGGCGTTGACGGCTGTGAGCTTGGTGTTCGGTATCTTTTTAATGAAGCCCAGCCCCTTTTGTCTTTTAGACGAAGTGGATGCGCCGCTGGATGATGCCAATGTGGGCAGATTTAATGAGATGATTCGTCGTTTAACAGACCGTTCTCAATTTATTGTGATTACCCACAATAAGAAAACCATGTCGAAGGCGGATGTTTTATTTGGCGTTACGATGGCTTCGCCAGGAGCTTCCAATTTAATTTCTGTAAAACTCGATACCGCGATCGAACTTGCAAAATCTAAAAAATCCTCTAGTCTAACACAACCTGAAGTTCAGGCTTAATGAAACCCGCATAAATAACGTCCTACTGCGTTCTCGGTCGTCGGGCTCCTCCGACGTACATCGAGTACGCCTCCGTCGCCCTCCTTCCTGCGGCCTTGTAGGACATTATTTCTGCAGGTTTCAGTAATTTAAAATATGTTTCATCAATTGAAAAAATTTTTTCAGTCGCATCGTTTAATGAACCTTCGTTTGTTGGATGAGTTCGAAGAACTTTTAATTGAATCAGATGTTGGAGTGGAGATGACTGAAAGCTTGATGACCGCACTTCGGGAAAAATTGAATCTTAAAAAAGAACTTTCTTTTGAAGATTTTAAGACGGTTTTTTTCAATCTTGTTTATTCCAATTTAAAAAAGCTTGAAACAAAGACGATCTATCAGGGGAAGCCAACCGTTTTTTTAATGGTAGGGATCAATGGTGTGGGTAAAACGACAACCCTTGCAAAGTTGGCAAATCTCATTTCAAGGGATCAAAAGTCTGTAATGGTTGTAGCGTGTGATACCTTTCGTGCAGCAGCCCAAGAACAACTTGAAACCTGGGCTCAAAAAATAGTGTCATCCCCGCGAATGCGGGGATCCATCCAATTTTTGGGTGCAAAAGAGGGGGCAGATCCGGCATCTGTTGCCTTTGAAGCCATGGGAAAGGCTCAAAAACAAAACCTGGATGTGGTCATGATTGATACCGCGGGTAGACTGCATACAAAAACACCGCTCATGGAGGAACTTCAAAAAATAAAACGCGTGGTTCAAAAAGCGCCAGGTGTGCAATTGGAAACGTGGATGGTTTTAGATGCAACAACAGGCCAAAATGCACTTTCACAATGCCAAAAGTTTCATGAGGCATTGACTTTAACGGGGCTTGTTTTTACAAAAATGGATGGAACGTCTAAGGCAGGTATATTATTTTCGTTATCAAAACAATTTGAACTTCCCGTCCCCTATCTTTGTATAGGAGAAAGGTTAGAAGATATTGTTCCTTTTTCTGCGCAACGCTACTTAGATCAGTTTTTGAAGGGCTCTTCTGTTTCTGAAACAGAGAAAAACCAACAGCATGAAAAAAGGCAGTAAATACCCAAGTACGTCTGGCGGAGGTGTGTGGCCGGGTGTAGAAATTTGTCCGCAGCCTCCAACCGATTGAATCTCAATTTTCTCATTTGCATTTTGGGCGCTTGTAAAATCCTCTTCGGGGGGCGGGGGCGTATACTCAGCCAAGGTTCCATTTCGAATATTTAAAAGGGCTTGGTATAGATTGACAACGCCATTACTGACAACTTTATCTTTAAAGGCCAAAACAGGTTTGGACGTTTGAATGAGCGCAAACTTAATTT